>Ga0315906_10000001_pt1:0-107500 | contig 1677563 bp, 1496 predicted proteins | sample LakEriMetagenome_4_FD_203526 | JGI IMG/M metagenome (GOLD analysis project Ga0315906, IMG submission 203526) | Freshwater fungal communities from buoy surface, Lake Erie, Ohio, United States - Buoy 2 MA122 | ecosystem: Environmental > Aquatic > Freshwater > Lake > Lake biofilm...
TGGTGATGCCCGGTGACAACGTGCAGATGGAGATCGAGCTCATCGCTCCGATCGCCATGGAGAAGGGACTCCGCTTCGCCATCCGCGAGGGCGGCAGGACCGTCGGCGCAGGAACCGTGTCCGACATCATTGAATAGGCGAATTTATGCTGAACGAGAAAATCAGAATCAAGCTCAAAGCATACGATCACAGAGTCCTCGACCAGTCGACTCAGGAGATCGTCGAGACAGCCAAGAGGACGGGAGCGAGGATCGCAGGGCCGATCCCCCTTCCGACCGTCAAGAACAAGTGGACGGTTCTCCGCTCGCCCCACGTCGACAAGAAGTCGCGTGAGCAGTTCGAGATCAGGACCCACAAGCGACTGATGGACATCCTCGACCCGACATCGGAGACGGTGGACGCGCTCATGAAGCTCGACCTCCCTGCCGGAGTCGACGTGGAGATCAAGGCTTTCGGAAAAAGCTAGGCTGATTTAGGAGCCTGTACACGCTCGGCACGAAGGCCGAGCCGGACTCGAGAGAGCGCAGGCAATCTGTTTTAGATACTGAGGTTAAAAAGATGATAAACGGCATCATCGGAAGAAAAATCGGAATGACGCAGCTGTTCGCAGAGGACGGCACCGTCACTCCAGTGACGGTCATCAAGGCAGGGCCTTGCGTGATCGTTCAGAAGAAGACCGCTTCGGGTCGTGACGGCTACAACGCCGTCCAACTCGGATTGGTCGAGGACAAACCGGTCAAGACGAAGAACGTGTCGAAACCCCTCAGGGGCCATTTCGAGAAGACCGGTGGCGGAGTTCCTCCGACCAAGATCCTCAAGGAGATCCGTCTCGCGGAGGAGCCCGAGGCCAACATCGGTGACCAGGTCAAGGTCGACGTCTTCACCGACGGAGACAAGATTGAGGTCATCGGAAAGTCGAAGGGTCGCGGATTCGCGGGAACCATCAAGAGACACAAATTCCACCGCGGTCCTGAATCGCACGGTTCGATGAGTGTCAGGGCCCCGGGTTCGATCGGTCAGTCGGCGTATCCCTCGAGAGTCATCAAGGGAACCAGGTCGTCGGGTCACATGGGCGATGCGCAGGTGACGGTCAAGGGACTGACTGTCGCGCGTGTTGATGTCGAGAACAATCTGATCATGGTCAGAGGCGCCGTTCCGGGTGCCAAGGGCAGCGTGGTCGTAGTGAAGAAGTCGAATCGTTAGTTGCAGTATTCCCGCGTTGCGGGAGAGACATTGGAGTGAATTATGCCTACCGTGAAGGTTCGCAATTTGAGTAACAAGGAAGTCGGTGAGATATCGCTTTCAGAAACGGTCTTCGGTGCCGAACTGAACGAATCCCTCATCCACGCCGCAGTGCGCAACTACCTTGCAAACAAGCGTCAGGGAACATCTGCCACGAAGACCCGCGGGAACGTGGCCGGCTCCGGCAAGAAGCTTTGGAAGCAGAAGGGCACCGGCCGCGCGAGAATCGCGTCGCTGCGTTCGCCCCTTTGGAAGGGTGGCGGTAACGTTCACGGTCCTCAGCCGAGGGATTGGTCTTATGACCTCCCGAAGAAGATGAGGCGCGGCGCTCTCCGCTCGGCTCTCTCAGAGAGGCTTCGTGAAGGGAACCTGATCGTGCTCGACGAGATCGTCTTCTCGCAGCCGAAGACCAAGGACTTCATCGCTGCGCTGGGAACACTCGGACTCGCCGACAGCAAGAAGAGAGCCAAGACGCTCATCGTCGATTCGCTCGACAACGAGAATCTGGTGCTCTCGTCGAAGAACGTGCAGAAGACCAAGGTCACCAACAGCTTCGGTCTCAATGTCTACGACATCATCTATCACGAGAAATTGGTTCTTTCGAAGGCTGCTGCTCAGGAACTCGTCGAGCTCCTGGATCCAGCGAGGGAGTCGAAGGAGGTCGGAAATGACTAATCGGACTGTTTGGGAAATCTTGAAGTCGCCCGTGATCACGGAGAAGACCGTTCTTCAGAAAGAGGCGTCCACCGAAAGTGGCGAGGGCCAGGTGCTGACCTTCAAGGTCGCGGTCAAGGCCGACAAGGAAGAAATCAGGAAGGCCGTCGAGGAGATCTTCAATGTGAAGGTCGACAAGGTCAGGACGGTTCAGTATCAGGGGAAAATGAAACGCCGCGGACGCCTTGAAGGCCGTCGCGCAGATTGGAAGAAGGCCTACGTCACGCTCAAGAAGGGTGAACCGATGGTCGATTACTCGGAAGCAATCTAGGTCAGGGATTTTTCCCCGAAAGTATTTACGGACGGAATTTGAATTATGGGAATCAAGAGATTAAAGCCGACATCACCTGCGAGAAGGTATCAGACCTATCTCACTCGCGATGAGCTTACCCGCGGCGCCGAACCGGAGAAATCCCTGCTCGAGCCGAAGAAGAGAATCTCGGGTAGAAACAGCGATGGTCGCATCACGGTCCGCAGAAGGGGCGGTGGTCACAAGCGTTTCTACAGAGTCATCGACTTCAAGCGCGACAAGGTGGACATTCCCGGAAAGGTCGCCCAGATCGAGTACGATCCTAACCGTTCCGCGCACATCGCCCTGGTCAACTATGTGGACGGTGAGAAGCGCTACATCATCGCGCCGGTCGGGCTGAAGGTGGGCGCCACGATTCTTAGCGGAGTCGGTGCGGACATCCTTCCCGGAAACACGCTCCCGATCAAGAACATTCCCCTCGGAACCGAGATCCACAACATCGAGCTCCGTCCGGGCAAAGGCGGGCAGCTTGTCCGCTCTGCGGGAGGATTCGCCCAGCTCGTCGCCAAGGAAGGCGACCATGCGCAGCTCAGGATGCCGTCGGGAGAGGTCAGAAAGGTTCCTGTCACATGCAGGGCCACCGTCGGCCAGGTGGGAAACACCGAACACGAGAACGTCAGTCTCGGTAAGGCGGGTCGGTCGCGTTGGCTCGGTCGTCGTCCGAAGGTCCGCGGAGTCGCGATGAACCCGGTCGATCACCCGCACGGCGGTGGTGAAGGTAAGACATCGGGCGGACGTCACCCTGTGACTCCCTGGGGTCAGCCGACACGAGGCTACAAGACGCGCAAGAACAAGCGCACCCAGAACATGATCGTTCGAGACAGGAGGAGAAAGTAATCCTCCGTGATTACGGTCCGAAAGGACGGGAAATAAGTTATGCCACGTTCAGTTAAAAAAGGTCCCTTTATCGATTTGAGCGTCCAGCGTGTCCTGAAGCGCATCGCTGACGGTGCCTCAAAGCCGCAGGCGATCAAAACCTGGTCGCGACGTTCGACGATCACCCCGGACATGGTGGGACTCACCTTCGGAGTGCACAACGGAAAACGTCACATCCCGGTTTACATCACCGAGAATATGGTGGGTCACAAATTCGGAGAATTCTCCCCGACAAGAACCTACAAGGGTCACCCGGGAACGAAGGCCGAGAAGGCCGCGAAGAGGAAGTAGGCTTGATCGTCCGAGGCACCCATCGATGGTGTCGAGGGACGGGACGGAAACGAAGTTATGGAAGCGATAGCAAAGACCAAATATCTGAAAGGTTCGCCGCGCAAGACGAGGCTCGTGATCGACATGATCAGAGGTCGCAATGTGGCTCAGGCCAAGGCGATTCTCAAGTTCACCGACAAGCGCGCCGCCCACCCGATTGCGAAATGCCTCGATTCGGCGATCGCGAATGCGGTTCATCTCGCGGAGCAGAAGAACATAGCCGTCGATCCGGATGAGTTCTGGGTCAAGAGCTGCTTCGTCGACATGGGACCGACGAAGGGAAGGAAGAGGCTCAGACCGGCACCGCAGGGTCGCGCCTACCGTGAGCATCGCCATTATTGTCACATCACCGTCGAAGTCTCGAGTGACGAGCCGGTGAAGAAGACGAAGAAGGCCAAGGCTGGCACGGAAGCGACGGAGGCGAAGCCCAAGAAGGCGGCGCCGAAGAGCAAGAAGGTCGAGGCCGTCAAGGAAGAAACGGCTCCCGCGGCAGAGGTCGCAAAGGCTGAAGAAACGACGGGAGGCGAGGAGTAGTCGATCAGGAGTTGATTCTCCATCGCACTCAGCGAGTCAAAATTATGGGACAAAAAGTTCATCCATACGGATTCAGGGTCGGATACAACAAGGACTGGCATTCGCATTGGTATGCGAAGAAGGAATTCGCCGATTACCTGGCCGAGGACCTGAAGCTCAAGAGAGAGCTCAAGAAGAAGTTCGCGGGAGGCGGAGTTTCGCACATCGACGTGGAGCGCGCGGCGAACAAGCTCAAAATCATCATCTACACCGCCCGTCCGGGGATCATCATCGGCAAAAAGGGTGGTGACATCGAGAAGCTTCGCGAAGATCTCGCGAGGACGACGGGAAAGGAAGTGATCGTTTCGATCCAAGAGATCCAGAAACCCGAACTCAGCGCGCAGCTTCAGGCCGAGAAGATCGCCCAGCAGCTCGAGAAGAGAATCGCTTTCAGGCGCGCCATGAGAAAGATCATGGAAGAGTCGCAGAGGTTCGGCGCACAAGGTGTGAAGGTCATGATCTCGGGACGTCTCAACGGAGCCGAAATCGCGAGAACCGAATGGAGTCTCGAAGGACGTCTTCCGCTCCACACCTTGAGAGCGGACATCGATTACGGATTCGCAGAGGCGCACACCACATTCGGTGTCATCGGCATCAAGGTCTGGATCTACAGAGGAGAGATCCTCGATGCGAAGGCGGCGATGGCGAGGGGAACAACTTCGGATCCGATCAACGAACCGAAGGGCGAGCGCGGAAGAGGCGATAGAAGACCGCCGCGCAGAAGGGAAAGGGATTGATCCGGTCGACCGGGAAGTACGCGCAAGAGCAGCAGAGGTAAGTCATTATGTTAATGCCCAAGAAGGTCAAGCACCGAAGAGTGATGAAGGGTCGCAACCGTGGAAAGGCGACCCGCGGGGACAAGCTCAGTTTCGGTGAGTTCGGGTTGAAGGCGCTTGAGGCGGGATGGATCACCGATCGCCAGATCGAAGCGGCCCGTATCGCGATGACGCGTCACATCAAACGTGGCGGTAAGGTTTGGATCAGGATGTTCCCGGACAAGCCGATCACCCGCAAACCGGCCGAGACCCGTATGGGTAGCGGAAAGGGAGCCCCTGATCACTGGGTGGCGGTAATCAGACCCGGAAAGGTGCTTTATGAAATCCAGGGAGTCAGCGAGGAACTCGCGCGCGAGGCGATGAGGCTCGCGGCCCAGAAGCTGCCGATCAAGACGAAGTTCGTGAATCGTGCGGACCTTGAAGGAGGCATCGTCTAGAGATGAAACGCAGAGAACAGCTTACAAAGCTCAACGAAATGTCGATCAACGAACTCAAGGAGCAGGCAGAGAGTCTCAAAGAGTCACTCTTCCGTCTCAAGTTCAGGAAGACCTTGGGTGCCGGACAGACCGTCGCGGACATCCGCAGGGAGAAGAAGACTCTCGCAAGGGTCAACACGATCATCAAGCAGAAGGAAAGCGAGTCTGCGAAGACCGAGGCTTAATCGGGATAGATAAGCATGTCAAACATGAACGAAGAAAACGTCAAGAGTGCAACCACCGCCGAGAAGACCTCGAAGCGCGCTGAAAGGGTCGGCGTCGTCACCTCCGACAAGATGGAGAAGACGGTCGTCGTCAGGGTCGATCGAATCCTGAAGCACCCGAAGTACAGAAAGTATGTTCGTCGCAAGAAGAACTTCATGGCCCACGATGAGAAAGGTGCGGGCATCGGGGACAAGGTGAGGATCGTGGAAACGAGACCGCTGTCAGCCAGAAAGAGATGGCGCGTGGTGGAGATAATTCAGAAGGCCCAGAAATAATCGTGGCCAGCGGGCGTGTCGAAACGCCCGAAATCGGATTGGAGTAAACAGCTATGATTCAGATGCAAACCTCCTTGGCAGTTGCCGACAACTCGGGAGCCAAGAGAGTGGTGATGATCATGCCGATCGGCGGTTCGACCGGAAAGATCGCGAGACTGGGTGACAAGATCAAGGTGACCGTCAAGGAAGCCGCGCCCGATGGAACTGCGAAGAAGGGTAAGGTCTACAACGCCGTGATCGTGAGGACGAGGAAGGAAGTCCGCAGGAAGGACGGAACCTACATTCGTTTCGACGAGAACGCCGCCGTGCTCATCAAGGACGATGGCAGTCCGATCGGAACCCGTGTCTTCGGACCGGTCGCCCGCGAACTGCGTGACAAGAACTTCATGAAAATCGTCTCGCTTGCACCGGAGGTCATATAAGCCATGAAGAAAGGAACGATCAGAAGCAAGATCAAGCGTGGCGACCAGGTGGTCTTCATCGCAGGCAAGGAGTTCAACCGCTTCGACGGCGAGGGTAACCGTCAGCCCCTCAGAGGCAAGGTCATCGCGGTCGATCCGATTCGCGGCAAGGTCAAGATCGAGGGCGGAGCCGTCGTCAAGAAACACCAGAAGGCCGTTCCCCAGATGAACGTCGAAGGCGGAATCATCGAGAAGGAAGCCTGGGTGGACATGTCGAACGTCGCGCTCGTGGATCCCGAGACCGGCAAGCCGACCCGCATCAAGTACGAAGTGAGGGACGGAAAGAAGGTCAGGGTCGCCAAGAGCGGCAAGGAAATCCCCGAGCCGGCCTTCGTGAAGTCGGTGAAGAAGGATTCGGAGAACGCCGGAGAGTAAATTTTAGGAGATTCCCAAGACCGGCACAGGCCCGGAAGACGGGAGTCGGGAGTTATCAATAATGGCAAGGCTCAAAGAAAGATACAGAAAGGAAATCGCCCCAGCCCTCGCAAAGGAGTTCGGCATCACGAACGTGATGGCGATCCCGAAGGTCGAGAAGATCGTCCTCAACATGGGTGTCGGCGAATCTATCGGAAATTCCAAGGTTTTGGACACGGCGGTCGAGGAATTGAAATCGGTCACGGGTCAGAAGCCGGTCGTCACCAAGGCGAAGAAGTCCATCGCGGCCTTCAAGCTGAGGGAAGGAATGAACATCGGCGCGATGGTCACCCTTCGTGGCGACAGGATGTACGAGTTCCTCGACAGGCTCATCTCGGTCGCGTTGCCGCGCGTCAGGGACTTCAGGGGTATTTCCGGAAAAGCATTCGATGGCAGGGGAAACTACACGCTCGGTATCAAAGAGCAGTTGATCTTCCCCGAAATCGATTTCAACAAGGTCGACAAGACGCGAGGTATGAACATCTCCATCGTCACGACCGCCAGGGATGACGAACAGGCACGCGCGCTTCTCAAAGCCCTCGGAATGCCATTCAGACAGTAACGAGTTCTGCGCGAAGCAGGTTGATCATAAAGTTATGGCGAAAATCAGCAAGGTAGTTAAGAACAACAGGCGCAAGGCGATGGTTGCTAACCACGCCCAGAGACGCGCCGAGCTCAAGAAGATCATCAACAACCCCAAGTCGACTCCGGAAGAGGTCGATGCGGCGGTGGTGAGGCTTCAGAAGTTTCCGCGGGATGCCAGCCCGGTCAGGGTCAGGAACCGTTGCTCGCAGACGGGTCGTCCGAGAGGATACCTGCGCAAGTTCGGAATCTCGAGGGTCTCGCTGAGAGAACTAGCTCTTCAGGGTCAGATCCCAGGGGTCGTCAAATCGAGCTGGTAAAGAAACGGCGGGAAGCGTTCCCGTTTGTCTTTAGTGAATAGAATCAATCAACGGAGTTTAGAGAAATGACAGATCCGATAGCCGACATGTTGACCCGAATCCGCAATGCGATTGCGGCCGGACACCAGGAGGTTGATATCCCTGGATCGAAGCTCAAGATGGAGATCGCCCGAATCCTCAAAGAGGAAGGCTACATCAACAGCTTCTCGAAGAAGGGTGAGGGCATCAAGTATGAGATCCGGGTGTTTCTGAGATACGACGCCAAAGGCGTTTCGTCGATCAGCCACCTCTCGAGGGTTTCCCGTCCGGGACGCCGAGTATATGTGGGCGCCGATGAGATTCCGAGGGTTCTCGGAGGGTACGGCATCAACATCATCTCGACATCGATGGGACTGATGAGCGGCAAGCGCGCCCGCAAAGAGAAGGTCGGCGGTGAGATTCTCGCCCAGGTTTATTAAGGTTGGACACTGCGACCAGAGAGTTCGCAGACAGTTAATCCTGAAGATACAGAGGAATTATGTCACGAGTAGGTAAAAAGCCGATCCAGATTCCGAACGGGGTCACGGTCGCGATCAAGACAGAGGAGATCGAGGTTAACGGACCCAAGGGGACGTTGAAGGCCCCGATTCCGGCCGGCATCACATTCAAGCAGGAAGATGGTGCCCTTGTCGCCGAGAGAACAAGCGACGACGATCGCGCTTTCCACGGTCTCGCGAGAGCCCTTGCGAACAATGCGATTGTCGGCGTCACGCAGGGATTCTCGAAGGAGATGGACGTCGTCGGCGTCGGTTACAAGGCCGAGGTCCAAGGCAGGAAGTTGGTTTTCGCCCTCGGTTATTCGCACCCGGTCGAGTACGTGTTGCCCGACGGCATCGATGCGAAGATCGAGAAGGTCAACACCAAGGCGAGCATCAACCAGTACCAGGTGACGCTCACGCTGACCGGCATCGACAAGCAGAAACTCGGACAGGTCGCGGCGGAACTCAACAGGCTTCGCAAGCCTGACGCCTACAAGGGCAAAGGGGTCAGGTTCGCTGACAAGGTTTACAGATTGAAGCCCGGTAAGACCGGAAAGTAACGCAGCGCGTTTTGAGGTGAGCGGTCGGAAGACCGGACCTCTTGAAAGTTCAGAGGCAAAGTTATGGCACAGAAGAACAGAGCAGATATCCGTCGCGGAGTGCACACCCGGATCCGAAAGAAGATCCGTGGAACTTCCGACAGGCCGAGGCTCGCGGTCTACCGCAGTCTCAACCACATCTACGCGCAGGTGATAGATGATGACAACGGCAAGACCATCGCATCAGCTTCGACCACCGAGAAGGGTCTCGGGGTGACCGCTGGCGGGAATGTGGCCGCGGCCGAGAAGGTCGGCAAGACCATCGCCGAGAGGGCGATCGCCGCGGGAGTATCCAGCGTCGTCTTCGATCGCGGAGGATATCTCTACCACGGAAGAGTGAAGGCTCTCATCGATGCATCGAGAGCGGCGGGTCTCAACAAGCACGAGGTCGTCAATGAATCGAAGGCTGAAGGTTCGGAATCCGCCGGAGCTTCTGAAGCGCAGACTGACAGTCAGGAATAGTTAGCGATGAAAACCAATAATCACAGAGTTTCAGCTCACGGACTTATCCTCAAAGACCAACTCATCTCGGTAAACCGGGTGACGAAGGTCGTCAAGGGCGGTAAGAACATGTCGTTCGCGGCACTCGTCGTCGTCGGAGACGAGGCGGGCCACGTCGGTTTCGGAACGGGCAAGGCCAAGGAAGTCCCGAACGCGATCAAGAAGGCTGTCGAGGCTGCTAAGAAGAATCTGATAAAGGTTCCGCTCATCGACGGCACGCTTCCGCACGAGATCATCGGTGAATACGGAGCCGGGCGAGTGCTTCTCAAGCCTGCCAAAGAGGGAACCGGAGTCATCGCGGGTGGGGCTGTTCGCGCCGTCCTCCAGTCACTCGGAGTTCACAACGTGAGAACCAAGATCCTCGGATCCAACAACGCCCACAACGTGATCAGGGCGACCTTCGACGGGCTGCTTCGAATGAAGGATCCGATCGAGGTCGCGAGACTCAGAGGCAAACAGGTCAAGGAACTGCTTTAATCCCGATCCTCGTTGAAGCGAGAGAGGTTTCATAATCATGGCAAAGAACGCAGCAAAGACAGGCGAAACGATACGCATCCAGTACTACCGAAGCTCCATCGGTTATCCGAAGAAGCAGAAGGAGATTGTGAGACGACTGGGCATCACCAAACTGAACCAGACCGTTGAGAGACAGGACAGTCCCGGCATGAGGGGGATCGTCGCGAAGGTCCCGCACCTGCTCCGCATCGTTGACTAAGAGGAATTCGTCGATCGGGTGATGAATTAGCCCGATCCTCATCGAGAGGAAAAAACAATGGCATTAGCTCTGAACAATTTGCGCCCAACCCCGGGTTCGACCCACAAGAAGAAGAGAGTCGGTCGTGGTCCCGGATCAGGACTTGGAAAGACCTCGGGTCGCGGTCACAAGGGACAGAAATCGCGCTCGGGTTACTCCAGCAAGAAGGGATTCGAAGGCGGACAGATGCCGCTGCAGCGCCGTCTGCCCAAGAGAGGATTCACCAACATCTTCAAGAAGCAGTGGATCGAGATCAGCCTTGCGAAGATCGAAGCGAACTTCAACGTCGGAGAAGAAGTGACTCCGGAGATCCTTCACGAGAGAGGTCTTATCAAGAAGGCCAAGCACGATCTGGTCATCCTCGGAAACGGAGAGATCACCAAGGGACTGAAGATTTCCGCACATCGATTCACGAAGACTGCGAAAGAGAAGATCGAGAAGGCTGGTGGCTCGGCGAACGAAATCGTCAAGGCATCCGCCGCCGCCGAATAGCAGTCGGTTTTCCCTCGGGAGATCGCCACAGGATTTTCGTCCGGTAAGTTATGGAAAAGTTTTTTTCAGCAATCCAGAACATGTTCAGGATTCCCGAGCTGAGGAAGAGGATTCTCTTCACTCTCGGGCTTCTTGCCGTTTACAGATTGGGCGCCCATGTCACGGCCCCCGGAATCAACGAGGACAAACTCGAACTCCTCTGGGGTGAGGTCAGCGGGACTTTGCTCGGGGTGCTGGACCTTTTCTCGGGTGGAAACTTCAGGACCATCTCGGTGTTCGCTCTCGGAGTCACTCCATACATCACGGCGTCCATCATCATCCAATTGATGACCGTTCTCTATCCGCCGATCAAGAAGATCCAGGATGAGGGCGAGGTTGGTCGTCAGAGAATCAATCAGTACACGAGATATCTCACCGTCGTGCTTTGCGCGGTGCAGACCTTCTTCGTTGCGACGTGGCTTTCGACGAACGGCATCATCGACTCGGATGGAGCGAACGGATGGACAGCGACATTCATGATCGTGGTGACATTGACCACGGGAACGGTTTTCGTCATGTGGTTGGGTGAGCAGATCACCGAGCGCGGAGTCGGAAACGGAATCTCGCTCCTCATCTTCGCGGGTATCGTGATCGGATTGCCCGGAGCGGTGATGCAGGTCGTCGACAGGCTCGCGGGTGGAGCGGATCTCACCGCTTCGATTAGCATTCTCTTCCTGGTGGCCGCCTTGATCGCGCTCATCTTCCTGATCGTCTACGTCGAGTCGGCGAGAAGGAACATAGCCATAAGCTATGCGAGTCGGCGGGTCGGAACGCAGACTTTCTCGGGGCAGGAGACCAGTCTCCCGCTCAAGATCAACATGGGTGGCGTGATCCCCGTGATCTTCGCCTCCTCGGTCTTGGCGATGCCGCAGACGATCCTCACCGCATTTCCGCCGGCGCCCGGCACCGAGGGATCGACCTGGGGAAGAATCTATTCCTTCTTCCAGCAGTTCCAGGGCGGCGACCCGTACTACGAAGTGATTTTCATCTCGTTGATCGTGCTGTTCACCTTCTTCTACATCACCATCATCTTCAACACTGACGAGGTGGCGGACAATCTCAGGAAGCATGGAGGATTCGTTCCCGGCATCAGGCCAGGATCCCCGACTGCCGAATATCTCAACACGATTCTCACGAGGCTCACGACGGTGGGTGCGATCTATCTCGCATTCGTCGCGTTCGCACCGCAGGTCATGTTGACCGGCTTCAAGGTCGCGAGGATTCCCGGGATCGGCGAGGGGCTCGACAACTTCCTGACGTCGACACCGGGTCTCGCGTGGATACCCACCGGTCTCGGATACCAGTTCTTCTTCGGCGGAACTTCGCTTCTGATTCTCGTCGGCGTCGCGATGGACACCGTCGCGCAGATCGAGGCGCAGCTTGTCATGAGGAACTACGAGGGCTTCATGGGAGCCGGCTCGAGGTTGCGCGGAAGAAGAAACTAGACTGTTTGAAAATTACGAATCACGGTCCCGCGGCGAGCGCAGGTCGTGATTCGTAATTTGATTTTATGCATAAAATCATCGTTTTGATCGGACCTCCCGGCGCCGGAAAAGGCACACAGGCCAGGCTCTTGCAGGAGAGGAGAGGGCTTCCGCAGATATCCACCGGCGATCTGTTCCGCGAGATGAGGAATTCAGACTCCCCTCTTGCGAAGGAGGTCCAGGCGATCATGGCCTCCGGGAAATTGATCTCCGACGAGCTCACATTCGAGGTGGTCAAGGATAGGACATCCCGCGAAGACTGCTCCGGCAGCTTCATCCTGGACGGATATCCGAGGACTTCGGTCCAGGCGCGACAACTCGAGGAGCTTTCCTCGGAGACGGGCAAGCAGGTGATCGCGATCGAGGTTTCGGTTCCCCGTGAGGAATTGATGAAGAGATTGACGGGAAGGAGATCGTGTCCCGAATGCGGGGAGATCTACAACGTCTACTCGAGACCACCGAAAAACGAGGGAGTCTGCGACATGCACCCGGATGCGCAACTGACGCATCGTGCGGACGACAACGAGGAGAGTGTCGGGGCGCGACTTGCGACTTACGACGAACTCACGAAACCGTTGCTTGATTATTACTCGGAGAGCGGTCGTCTCCTCTCGATCGATGCATCCGGTGACGTCGAAGAGATATTCGGGGAGATAGTCTCGAAACTTTAGTCTGATGATCATCGCCAAGTCGGAAAAGGAAATGGAGAAGATGAGGGCCGTCGGCGAGCTGATCGCCGGCGTGCGCGAGGCGCTGCGTGCGATGATCGTGCCAGGTGTCACCTCGCTCGAGCTCAACGCCGCGGCCGAGAAGATGATTCGCGATGCGGGAGCGATTCCGACCTTCATCGGGTATCACGGATTTCCCTTCGCGATCTGCGCATCGGTCAACGATGAGATTGTCCACGGATTCTCCAACGACAAACCGCTGAAGGAAGGCGACATCATGTCAGTGGACATGGCCGCGACATTCAACGGGTTCGTCGGGGACACCGCGACCACGGTGCCCGTCGGAAAAATCTCCGACGAGTTGAAGCAGTTGATCAAGGTGACCGAGGAATGTCTCGATCGAGCCATCGCGGCATGCCAGCCGGGAAACAGACTGGGTGATGTCGGTTGGGCTGTTCAGGAGCATGCGGAAAAATTCGGATACGGAATCGTCAGAGACTACACGGGGCACGGGATCGGAAGAGCAATGCACGAGGACCCGAGCATTCCGAACTACGGACGGCCCGGTACGAGGGAGAAGATCCGGGCCGGCTACTGTTTCGCCATCGAACCCATGCTCAATCTGGGTTCGCATGAGACGAGGACCCTATCTGACGGTTGGACCGTCGTGACGGTGGATGGGAAGCCGAGCGCCCATGCCGAGCACACTATCGCAGTAACTGCGGAAGGTCCTGAGATTCTTACACTTACGGCCGATCAAAAACGGCAGATGAAAGAGAATGAGGCCCCCGAAACGGCCTAACTTGCAAAAGTAGAGGGTTAAACCGTAGAATCGGGAGTTTGTCGAATAGGAAAGGTAGCTGAAAGGGAGCTATGTCCAAGGAAGAAGCGATAGAGGTAACGGCGACCGTGCTGGAAACTCTTCCGAACGCGATGTTCAAAGTCGAGTTGGAAGACAGCAAGCACCAGGTCCTCGCGCACATTTCCGGGAAGATGAGGAAGCACTTCATCAGAATCCTGCCGGGTGACCGGGTTTTGGTAGAGCTCTCGCCCTACGATCTCTCGAGAGGTCGCATAACCTATCGATACAAGTAAGGAACGGTAATCGAGATGAAAGTTAGACCTTCAGTCAAAAAGATTTGTGACAAATGCAAGATCATCCATCGCAAGGGTGTGGTGAGAATCATTTGCGAGAACCCCAAGCACAAGCAGAGGCAGGGGTAGGCCAGTTTATTTCGGAGTATATATGGCGCGTGTAGCAGGAGTAGACCTTCCACCAAACAAGAGAGTTCAAGTCGGACTGACCTATATCTACGGTATCGGCAGATCCAGGGCGACCGAGATCCTTGAAGCGGCGAACATTTCCGTTCATGCCAAGATCCGCGATCTCAGCGAGGATGAACTCAACAAGATCAGAACCGTCATCGATTCGCAGGGCGATGTCGAGGGTGACCTCAGAAAGCGCGTCCAGATGGACATCAAGAGATTGATGGACATCGGTTGCTACCGTGGGCTCCGTCACAGAAGAAGCCTTCCGGTCCGAGGGCAGAGAACGAGCACCAATGCACGCACCCGCAAAGGTCCCAGGAAGGCGGCGGTCGCCAAAAAGAAGGCGCCTGGCAAGAAGTAGTTTTAGCTCCGACCATTGATCGGTCGGCTGGAAGAATATTCGTATGGCAAAAGTTGCAGGTAAGAAGAAGGTCTTCAGAAAGAAGGAACGCAAATCGGTGCCGATGGGAATCGTGCACATCGCCGCTTCTTTCAACAACACTCTCGTCTCCATCACTGACATGGAAGGCAATCTGATCGCCCAGTGCTCATCGGGAGCGAGGGGCTTCAGAGGCTCGAGAAAGGGAACGCCCTTTGCTGCGCAGCAGGCTGCGAGCGAAGTTGCGCGCAAGGCCGCCGAGGCGGGGATGCGTGAGGCGGAAGTCAGAGTGAAAGGTCCGGGTGGCGGCAGAGAGTCCGCGATCAGGGCCATTCACCAGTCGGGAATCCGGGTCGTCTCCATCAGGGACACGACGCCCATCCCGCACAACGGATGCAGACCCCCGAAGAAGAGAAGGGTCTGATCCGAGAACAATCTTTGAAACTTTGATTTGAATCGAAAGGAAGAAGGGTCCCTCGGGATTTGTAAACTTTTCCGTTAACAGAAACATGGTTCCCCAGAACGGAACCGACGGAGGCTGACAAATGGCTAGATATAGAGATGCGGTGTGCAGACTTTGCCGCCGCGAAGGTGCAAAACTTTTCCTCAAGGGCGACAGGTGCTACAAGCCGTCCTGCGCCATCGAACGACGTGGAACCAATCCGCCGGGACAGCACGGCGCGGCTCGAAGGAAGATGTTGGCCGGTTACGGGCAGCAGCTCCGCGAGAAACAGAAGGTGAAGCGCATCTACTTCGTCCTCGAAAAACAGTTCAGAAATTATTTTGAGAAGGCTCTGAGCCAGAAGGGGGTCACGGGTGAGAACCTGTTGTTCCTCCTCGAACGACGATTGGACAACGTTGTGTTCCGCTCGGGCTTTGCGACCTCGCGTCGTCAGGCTCGCCAGCTCGTGAACCACGGTCACGTCACCGTCAACGGCAAGAAGGTCGACATCCCCTCGTTCCAGGTGAAGATGGGTGACATCGTTGCGGTCAAGGAAAAGAGCGTCAAGAACACCCATGTCGAGGGAGCGTGGCAGACCGCCTCAGGAAGAGGCCGTCCCGCGTGGATCTCAGCCGGAGACAAGGACCTCAGCGTCACCATCTCGGGCCTGCCCAAGCGCGAAGACGTGGATGCGACGATCAACGAGCAGCTCATCGTCGAGCTCTACAGCAAGTAGTCATGGATCGGGCGGGGGAACCCCGTCCGAACCGCAACATTCCGGAAAGCGGATTCGAAGGAGACTATGACACAGACCAACAATTTGACAGATTTCCAGATGCCGTCGCGTCTCGAGGCCGAGAAGGAGACCCTCACCGAGAGCTACGGAAAATTCTACGCCCAGCCGTTCGAGCGCGGATTCGGCACAACGATCGGAAACTCCATCCGAAGAGCTCTTCTGTCCTCGATCGAGGGCGCTGCGATCACCGCGGTGAAGATCTCGGGTGTCGAGCATGAATTCTCATCGATCAAGGGCGTCGTCGAGGACGCAACGGACGTGATTCTGAACCTCAAGCAGGTCCCCTTCGAGCTGAACGGTTCGCAGATCAAGACCCTCACCATCAAGAAGAAGGGTGAGGGAGAGGTCACGAGCGCCGACATCGAGGCCGATGGCGACGTCAAGGTCCTCGACAAGACCATCCACATCGCGACACTCGGAAAGGGTGGCAGCATCGAGGTCGAGATGAGACTCAAGAAGGGAAGAGGATACATCTCAGCCGAGGACAACAACGACGAAGACCTCTCGATCGGATACATTCCGGTGGATTCGGTCCACTCGCCGATCAGCAAGGTCAACTACACCGTCGAGAAGACGAGAATGGGTTCGAACACCGAATACGACAAACTCACCATCGAGGTTTGGACGGATGGTTCGATCAAGCCTGAGGATTCGATCGGTCACGCAGCGAAAATCGTCAAGGACCACATGTCGATCTTCATCAACTTCGAGGAGGAGCAGGAGGATTTCCGCTACGAGGACATCGCCCGGGCGCCACTCGCCAAGAACGAACACCTCGACCGTTCGATCGACGAGCTCGAACTCACGGTCCGCGCGTACAACTGCCTGAAGAACGCAGACATCCGCACCGTGAGGGAACTGGTCAAGAAGACCGAGAAGGAACTTTTGGCGACGAAGAATTTCGGTCGCACCACGCTTGTCGAGATCGTCGAGATCCTCGATGGCATGGGACTGTCCCTCGGAATGGAATTCGATGAAGAGGGAAATCCGATCTTCCCGGGCGATGCCGAATAGGCCTCGGTCGTGAGACGGAAATTGGAGTAGCATCATGAGACATTTAAAGGCACATCGTAAACTTGGCAGAACCACCGAGCACAGGATTTCTCTCCTGAGGAATCTCGCCACCTCCCTCATCAACGCCGAGAAGGAGTACATCGTGACGACCGTCCCCAAGGCGAAGGAACTGAGACCCTTCGTGGAGAAGGTGATCACTTTGGCCAGGAAGGCGCAGGTTCTCGACGGCTCCGATGCAAAGGCTCAGGAAGTCCATCTCCGTCGTCAGGCGGCGAGGTTCTTCCACGCCGGAAACCGTGGGTTCAAGACGGAGATGAGCCGCTTCAAGGGTAAGAAGGGCGAACCGAAGCAGAGACCGGAGAGAACCGCCGGAGTCAAAGCGCTCCAGAGGCTCTTCGGAGAGCTCGGACCGAGATACAAAGACCGCAACGGCGGCTACACCCGCATCATCAAACTCGGAAGACGTCAGGGCGACAACGCGGAGCTCGCGGTGATCGAGTTGGTCGACAATCCGAGGGAGATGTCCGCGAAGAACGGCAACAGCTAACTGGACGATTCCGGAGGTGGCTATGAGTTCCAAATCCTCGTCAAGCAAGAAGAAATCTTCTGCAAAGCCAACCAAGAAGCCGGTAGCGCGATCGGGAAAGTCCCGTCCCGCAACCTCGAAGACCACTGCAAAGCCGGTGAAGAAGAAGCCGACCTCGTTCGACATGGACGAGCTCAGCATCCTCGCCGATTTCGTCACTGAAAACGGCTTCACCGATTTCGAATACGAAAACGAGAAGGTCAGGATAAGACTCAGCAAGGGAGTTGTCGGCGTTGCTGCGCCGATGGTTTCGGCTCCCGTTGCCCAACCCACGGTCGCCGCGACGCCCGTGGCCCCGAGCCAGGCTTCGCCGGCGGCCGAGACCGCTGACGAGACTGCGGGACTCGAAGTGATTTCATCCCCCATCGTCGGAACCTTCTATCGGTCTCCCGGACCCGACAAGGATCCGTTCGTGAAGGAAGGCTCGAAGGTTTCCCCTGATTCCGTGGTGTGCATCGTCGAGGCGATGAAACTGATGAACGAGATCCAAGCCGAGGTCACAGGTGAAATCGTGAAGATCTTCGTGGAGAACGGTCAGCCCGTCGAGTACGGCCAGCCTCTTTTCGGCGTCAAGAAGTAATCATCCCCCGTCGGACGCTGTCGGGTTGCAACCAAGCACCCATGACAACGAACGCGGGGTTTTTGTTATGAAGAAGGGAAAGCGCCAGATCAAAAAGGTCCTGATTGCGAACCGGGGTGAGATAGCCTGCCGGATAATCTGGACCTGCAAGGAGATGGGAATCGAGACCGTCGCGGTGCACTCCGAGGCGGACCGGGACTCGCTTCACGTGAGATTCGCGGACGAGGCGATCTGCATCGGCCCCGCACCTTCTGCCCAGAGCTATCTCAACATCCCCGCCATCATCAGCGCCGCGGAAATCACCGATGTCGACGCGATTCATCCCGGATATGGGTTTCTCGCCGAATCGGAGACCTTTGCGAAGATCTGCGAGGACTGCAACATCAAGTTCATCGGCCCGAGGCCCGATGTCATCAGGATGATGGGTGACAAGGTCGAGGCCCGTCGAACCATGACCGCCGCAGGCGTCCCGATTCTTCCCGGATCGCCCGACCCGATCGAGTCGGCCGACGAGGCGATAAAACTCGCGAAGAAAATCGGTTTTCCGGTGATCATCAAGGCCGCCGCCGGCGGTGGTGGCCGCGGGATGCGCATCGTGCGGTCGGAGAAGGAACTTCAAGGACAACTCGAGACTGCACAGTCGGAGGCTCTCGCCGCGTTCAAGAACGGCTCCGTCTACATCGAGAGATACATCGAGCGCCCCCGACACATCGAGATCCAGGTCCTCGCCGACGAGCACGGGAACGTCATCCATCTCGGCGAACGCGAGTGCACGATTCAGCGCAGACACCAGAAACTTCTCGAGGAGGCACCATCACCGGTCATCTCCAAGAAGCTCCGCGAGAAGATGGGGGCCGTCGCGGTCAAGGCCTGTCAGGAAATCGGATACACGAGTGCGGGAACTTTCGAGTTCCTTCTTGATGAGGATGGAAGTTTCTACTTCATGGAGATGAACACGAGGATACAGGTCGAGCATCCGGTGACCGAGATGGTCACGCTCGCCGATATCGTGCGCAATCAAATCAAGATCGCCGAAGGTGAGAATCTCGGATACAAGCAGGAAGACGTGCAGATTGTCGGCCACTCGATCGAGTGTCGCATCAACGCGGAGGATCCCGAGAAGTTCACGCCGAGTCCCGGCAAGATAACCGCGTTCAACCTCCCGGGTGGCCCAGGGGTCAGGGTCGATACGGCCGCTTATCCGGGCTATGTCGTCCCGCCTCACTACGATTCGATGATTGCCAAACTCATCGTCCATGCGAGGACCAGGGAATTGGCGATCGCCCGCATGAGAAGGGCGTTGGAGGCAATGGTCGTCGAGGGAATCAAGACCACCATCCCCCTTCATCTGAGGATTATGAACGACGAAAAGTTCCAAAAAGGGGAGTTTTCGACAAAATTCATGGAAGAGTTTAAGATGTAGCGTTCGGTCGCACTTCCATTGAGAGAATGTTTAGACCGAAGTTGAAGCAAATCTTCGCGGTTACCGCGCCAGTTCGCGGAGCTACTGCGTAAAAGGAGAGACTGTCAAAGCAGAAAATCATGGCAACACCAACAGAACTGAAAGAAAAAATCGTAGGTGACTTCAAACAACACGGATCCGATACAGGTTCCTCGCAGGTGCAGATCGCGCTTCTTACGCAGCGCATCAACGAGCTCACCGACCACTTCAAGGTCCACAAGAAGGACAACCACTCGCGTCGCGGGCTGCTCAAGATGGTCTCGCGCCGAAGAAAGCTTCTCGATTATCTCAAGAAGAGAGACATCGACCAGTATCATGAAATCATCTCGAAGCTCGGTCTGAGAAGATAGTAGAACGAGCAGAGCAGAGACCGCTTCGGGTCAAACCGACAGGACCTCTTCGAAGAATTCCCATGGGCAGCTGAACGTGACAGCGCCTTAAGTCCCGGGGGAAGTGAGGTCAAAGTAAAATACAAAGGCGACAGCAGCTTCACGTAAAGAGCTTCTGTCGCCTTTTTTCTCAAAATAGGAACCAGAAAGAAATGTCTAACAAGAAATATTTGAAAGAGTCGATACAGCTCGGCGGAACCCCTCTCACGGTTGAGACGGGAAAGGTCGCCAAGCAGGCTGACGGCTCGGTCGTCATCTCATACGGAGAGACGATGCTTCTAGTGGCGGCCGTCAGTGCCAGAACCGCGAGGGAAGGATTGGATTTCTTCCCACTCACGGTCGAGTACAGGGAGTCGAGCTACTCCGCCGGTAGGATTCCGGGAAACTACTTCAGGCGCGAGGGCCGTCCCAGCGAGAAAGAGGTCCTGACCTGCAGATTGATCGACCGTCCGGTGAGACCCCTGTTTCCCGAAGGTTACAGATTCGAAACCCAGGTCATCGCCAACGTGGTATCGGCGGATTCCGACAACGATCCGGACGTCATCGCCATCACAGGCGCCTCCTGCGCTCTCTACCTTTCGGACATCCCGTTCCACAATCCGATAGCTGCTGTTCGCGTCGGATTGATCGACGGGAAATACATCATCAACCCGAGCTATGACGAGCGTCGCGAATCCGACATGAATCTCGTCGTCGCTGGAACCGAGGAGGCCATCGTGATGGTCGAAGCGGAAGCCCGAGAGGTTTCCGAATCGATCATGGTGGAAGCGCTGATGTTCGCCCACAAGGAGATCAAGCGTCTCTGCAAGTGGCAGGTCGAGCTCGGCAAAGTGCTTGGAATCAGCAAACGTGAATTTACGTCGCCCGTCCTCGATGAAACCATTCTGAAGGATGTCGAGAGCAAGTTCTCCGACAAACTCAGAGCGGCACTCGAAACCAAGGGCAAGGACAAACTCACGAGCTACGCAGAGATCGACAACCTGAAGAAGGAAGTCATCGAAAGCTATCCCGAGGACGCGCCCGAGCAGAGGTCGATGGCTGGAAAGGTCTTCTCGCACCTGAAGGAGAAGATCTTCAGAGAGGACATCCTCGGCAACAAGCATCGTCCCGACGGAAGACGCTTCAGCGAGATTCGTCCCATCGCCTGTGAGGTCGGTTGGCTGCCGCGCGTGCACGGCTCCGCCCTCTTCACCAGAGGCGAGACGCAGGCCATCGTCACCGCGACGCTCGGAACGAAGGACGACGAGCAGTACATGGACGATCTCGAGAAGGGTGAGGAGAAGAGAAGATTCCTTCTCCACTACAACTTCCCCCCGTTCTCGGTCGGTGAGACCGGTAGGTTCGGTGCATCCAGCAGAAGGGAGATCGGTCACGGAAACCTCGCCCGCAGGGCCATCGCGGCGGTGTTGCCCGAAGAGATGGAGTTTCCCTACACGCTCAGAATCGTGTCTGAGATAACCGAGTCGAACGGTTCCAGTTCGATGGCCTCGGTCTGCGGTGGCTGTCTCGCGCTCATGGACGCCGGTGTCCCGATCAAGCGTCCCGTCGCCGGAGTCGCCATGGGACTAGTGATGGAGGGCAATCGTTACGCGATTCTGTCAGACATCGCCGGAGCGGAAGACCACTACGGAGACATGGACTTCAAGGTCACAGGAACATCCGAGGGAATCACCGCGCTGCAGATGGACATCAAGATCGGTGGAATCAACGCCATGATTCTTCAGGAGGCGCTCGAACAGGCCCGCAAGGGACGCATGCACATCCTCGAGATCATGGAGTCGACGATCGCCGAACCGCGTGAGGACATCTCGCCGTACGCGCCGAGAATCATCACCATCACCATCAATCCGGACAAGATCCGCGAAGTCATCGGGCCAGGCGGCAAGATGATCCGCTCAATCACCGAAGAGACGGGTGCGAAGATCGACATCTCTGACGATGGAACGATCAACATCGCGACCGCCGACGGTGAAGCGGCGCAGGCGGCCATCGAGCGCATCCGCGCGATCACCGCAGAGGCGGAGGTCGGTGAGAAGTACCTCGGTACAGTCACCCGCATCGTCGATTTCGGTGCCTTCGTCGAGATTCTTCCGGGACTCGAGGGGTTGCTCCACATCTCGGAGATCTCGGAACGACGCATCAAGGATGTCAGGGACGAGCTCAAGGAAGGTCAGCAGATCCTCGTGAAATGCATCGGCAGGGAGGGGAACAAGATCAAGCTCTCCCGCAAGGCGGTGCTCCTCGAAGAGAAGAATCAGGATTCCGAATAGGACCTGACGGAAAAGAGGGGGAGCTTCGACTCCCCCTCACTTTTATCTTTGTTTGATCGATATTCGTCTATCATAAGAACGCTATGGCGGCGCCTAACATCGAAACAATAGTCAGTCTCGCGAAGAGAAGGGGATTCGTCTTTCCCGCTTCCGAAATCTACGGAGGACTCGGGAGCAGCTGGGATTACGGATCGCTCGGTGTCGAGCTCGCTAACAACATCAAACAGAGTTGGTGGCGATGGCTCGTGCACGAGCGAGACGACATCGAGGGACTCGATTCCTCCATCATCCAGAACAGGATGGTGTGGAGATACAGCGGACACGAGAACACCTTCAGTGATCCGCTCGTCGATTGCCGCAAGTGCAAAGGAAGGTTCCGTCTCGACAAGTTGCAGGACGTGACCTGTCCGAACCACTCGGGTTCACAACCCGGACAGGGGCCGGAGTGCGACCTGACCGAGGCACGTGAATTCAATCTGATGTTCAAGACGACGGTTGGAGCGGTCTCCGCCGATGACGATCCGTCCGCTCTCGCGTACCTTCGCCCCGAGACCGCGCAGGGAATCTTCGTGAACTTCGCCAACGTTCTCAACACCTCGCGCAGGAAGCTCCCATTCGGAATCGCGCAGATCGGAAAGGCGTTCCGTAATGAGGTGACACCCGGAAACTTCATCTTCCGAACCCGTGAGTTCGAACAGATGGAGATGGAGTATTTCTGTCGTGAAGAAGAGTCGGCGGGATTCCATCAGGAGTTCATCGACGGCTTCATGCAGTGGTTCAAGAGCATCGGGATCAAGGAAGAGAATCTCAAGCAGTACGAGCAGTCGAAGGAAGAACTCGCACACTACGCTGTCAGAACAGTCGACATTCTCTACAGATTCTTCCCCGAAAGGGATGACGAATCGAAACAGTTCGACGAACTGATGGGTATCGCGAACCGAACGGATTTCGACCTCAAGACGCATTCCAAGAAGCCCGAGGATGCGGAGGGCAAGCGGATCAATCCGGATTCGACCGAGGACCTCTCTTATTTCGATCCGCAGACCAATGAGCGCTTCTATCCTCACGTCATCGAACCGTCGTGCGGGGTGAACAGGACGATTCTTGCGGTGTTGATGGACGCCTATACGGAGAGGGTCAATGACAAGGGCGAGACGAGGGTGATACTGAGTCTCAAGCCGTCGCTTGCTCCGATAAAGGTTGCTGTGCTTCCGCTAGCGAAGAACAAACCGGAGATCGTCGAGAAGGCGAAGAAACTCAAGAAGGACCTCCTGCCCTACATGCGAACCGTCTACGACGACACCGGCGGCATCGGCAAACTCTACGCCCGGCAGGATGAGATCGGAACACCGTTCTGCGTGACGGTCGATCACGAGACCCTCGAAGACAACGCCGTCACGGTCAGGGACAGGGATTCGTGGGAACAGGAACGTGTCCCGATTGATTCGCTCAGAGACTATCTTCAAAAGAGACTGATTGAACGCGGTTGAGCCATCGCCGCGAATCGGGCGCATCGCGATCGAATCAATTGAACGATGCATAATCAACCTCCGGACAAAGTCATGGAACTAGCGCTCGCCTGTCGGGAGATGGGCGGGCGCGCGATGCTTGTCGGGGGGTGTGTTCGTGACGCAATTCTCGGGGTGGAGCCCATCGAGTACGACCTCGAGGTATACGGCATCGAACCCGTGAAACTCAGGGAACTGCTCGAGCGCTTCGGTCCCGTCGACGCCGTCGGCGAGGCTTTCACCGTCTACAAACTCGGACAGGGAATCGATGTCACTCTTCCAAGACGGGAGAAGAAGACCGGCATCGGTCATCGCGGCTTCGTGATCGAGGGCGATCCGGACATGAGTTTCGAGGATGCATCGCGACGGCGTGACTTCACAGTCAATGCGATGCTGAAGGACCCTTTGAATGACGAGCTGATCGATCCATTCGACGGGGAGGCCGACCTCAAACACAATCTACTCCGCGCAGTCTCGGAAACGACGTTTCCCGAGGACTCGCTCCGAGTCCTTCGTGCCGCGCAGTTTGTTTCGCGCTACGGATTCGAGCTCGATGCGGCGACCGCCGACCTCTGCAGGTCCATACCGCTCGACGATCTTCCGAAGGAAAGAATCTGGGGTGAGATGGAGAAGCTTCTTATTCGAGGAACTCAGCCGTTTCTCGGGATGAAGGCTCTCTACGATCTCGAGATAGCCAGCAAGTTGTTTCCCGAACTTCAGGCACTCGTCGGAGTTCCACAGGAATACGACTGGCATCCCGAGGGCAACGTCGACATCCACACGATGCTTGTCGTCCATGAGGCTCGAAAACTCATCGACGACCTTCCGTATCCCAAGCAGGTTGCCGTGATGCTTGGAGCGGTCTGCCACGACCTCGGGAAACCTCCGACGACGGAGTTCCGTGACGGTCGCATCAGATCGCTCGCTCACGATGAGGCGGGAGTCCCCCCGACCGAGGAATTCCTCGACAGACTCGGTATCCACACCATCGGCGGCTACGATGTGAGGGCGCAGGTCATCGCACTCGTCAGATATCATCTGAAGCCGGGCGAGTTCTATAAATCGAAACCCGGTGATGGTGCGTTCAGGAGACTGGCTCGCAAGGTGGAGGCCGATCTTCTCTATCGGGTCGCGAAGGCGGATTCGCTCGGGCGCAACGCCGAGTGGGTTCCGCGTGAGAAGTGGTTCGGTTCCGAGGCGCAGGAATGGTTCATCGGTCGGGTCAGGGAACTCGAGGTGGAGAGCTCGGCCCCACAGCCGATGCTGATGGGAAGACATCTCATAGAACTTGGACTGCAGCCTTCGCCGCTCTTCAAATCGATAATCGAACAGGTCTATGAACTCCAACTCGACGGAAGGATCGCGGACATCGAATCGGCGATAGACGAGGCGAAGAGGATAATCGCGAGGGGTGAGTGATGCCGATAGTCAGAAAGAATCAGCTTGAGAATCTCGAGAAGATGAGTCCTGAGGAGTTGGCGGAATTCCTGTCCGCTCTGCCGATGGGTCAGGAGTCCCTCGAGTTGATGTTCGATTACATCGAGGATGTGCTGGATGTCACGGGCTGCGACCACACCCTCGGGATCACCATGCAGTACGTCATGTTCAAAGGACTCGACTTTCCGTCGATAACATCCTGGCTCCAGGCCAATGGGGGCTACTGCGATTGCGAGGTCATAGCCCGCATCCTGCCCGCCTGGAATAAGTTCTTCCATTCCGACGAATCGGAGTGATCATTTCTTCAGATAACTCTTCAGAAACTTGCCGGTGATCGATGCAGAGGCCTTTGCTATCTGCTCGGGAGTGCCGGTCGCCACGATCCGTCCGCCGTTCACGCCACCCTCGGGTCCGAGATCGATCACATGGTCTGCGGTCTTCACGACATCCATGTTGTGTTCGATGACCACGAGGCTTCCGCCTGAATCGATGAGGGCTCTGAACGCGACGAGCAGCTTGTTGATGTCGTCGAAGTGGAGTCCCGTCGTTGGTTCGTCGAAGATGAACAGTGTCTTCTGTTTCGACTTCTGTGCGAGGTGGGCCGCGAGCTTCACACGCTGCGCCTCGCCGCCACTCAGCGTGGTGGCACTCTGACCGAGCCTCAGGTAGCCGAGTCCGACCCCGTCGATGACCTTGAGTTTCGCGACGAGTCTCGGGACTTCCTTGAAGAAGGAAATCGCCTCTCTGACAGTCAGATCGAGAACCTCGGCAATCGACCTTCCCTTGTATTTCACATCCAGCACCTCGGCGCGGAATCGCGTTCCGTTGCAGTCTTCACAGGTCAGTTCAACATCAGCGAGGAACTGCATCTCGACGACGACGGTCCCGCTGCCCTGACATGTCTCGCATCTCCCGCCGGAGATGTTGAAAGAGAAGTGAGAGGCGGTGAAGCCCTTCGACTTAGCCCCGTTGGTTCCCGCAAAGACCTCTCGGATCTGGTCGTATGCCTTGATGTACGTGACGGGATTCGAGCGGGGTGTCCTTCCGATCGGGGATTGATCGACAAGGACGATGTCGTCGATGTTGTCGATTCCGGATATATCGGTGAAGTTCCCGACATGTCCCTGCCACTCCCCGCGCTTCTTCTTGACTCCGGCATAGAGGATGTCATGGACCAGCGTGGATTTGCCCGAACCCGACACGCCTGTGATGCAGATCATCATCTCGAGGGGGATCTCTACATCGACGTCCTTCAGGTTGTTTTCACGTGCCCCACGGATTTGGATCGATTTCTTGCCTTTCGGTTTCCGTTTCGCGGGAACGGTGATTTCCGTCTCACCATTGAGATATCGCGAGGTGAGCGATCGTTCGCAGGCGAGAAGTCCTTCGAGGTCTCCTTCGTAGACGAGTTCGCCTCCGAGCTCTCCCGCATACACTCCGATGTCGAGAATCTTGTCGGCCGCGCGCATCGTCTCCTCATCATGCTCGACGACGAGCACCGTGTTCCCGATATCCCTCAGATTCTGGAGGATCTTGACGAGCCGCGAGTTGTCTCGCGGATGCAAGCCGATCGAGGGCTCGTCGAGCACATACAATGCGCCGACGAGAAGCGATCCGAGATTCGTCGCGAGCTGTATCCGCTGAGCCTCTCCTCCGGAGAGAGTCGAGGCCAATCGCGCGAGGGTGAGGTAATCGAGCCCGACGTCCATCAGGAATTTGATTCTTCTGCGGATCTCCGCAAGGAGCTTCTCCGCGACATTCTCTCGTTCCTCGCTCAGTTTCAGTTTCGCGAAGAAGTCGTCCGCGTCTCCTATCGACATGGCAACCACTTCGGGCAGGCTCATTTCACCGATCTTCACGGCTCGCGCCTCTTTGCGCAACCTTCCACCGTCGCACTCCCTGCAAGCCGTGTATCCCCGATATTTCGAGAGGAACACCCGTACGTGAAGCTTGTATTTCTTCTTTTCAAGATGGTCGAAGAAGCCTCGGACACCCACCCATCCGTCAGTACCCTCGAGAATCTTCTTCCTGTCCGACGAGGAGAGTTTGCCGAACGGGGTCTTGGTGGAAATCTTCGCCTTTGAACAGAATCGAAGGAGTTCCCCCTGTGCCCACGAGTACTGATTCTTTGTGAACGGGTCTATGGCACCTTCAGCTATCGAGAGATTGTCATTGGGCACCACGAGATTGAAGTCCAGGTCGATGGTATTGCCGAATCCCTGGCATGTGGGACAGGCCCCGAACGGCGAATTGAAACTGAAGAGTCTAGGCTCGGGCCTTTCGTATGTCGTCAGATCCTTCTTGCAGATGAATCTCTCCGAAACCGTGAGCACTTTCTCCGGGGAATCAGCCGAGATGACCGTCGCCGATGAACTTTCCCGGAAACATGACTCGAGTGAATCGACCAGACGGGTTCGGATCGATTGATCGGCTTTGAGTCTGTCTACGAGCACGAAGGTGTCTTTGAAATCCTTGAACTTGAAATCTTCAGGCGTGCGAAGTTCGATGACTTCACCCTTTCGCAAGAGCCTGGTGAAGCCGCGTTGCATCAGGCTCATCAGATGCGGAACCGGCCCGGAGGTCTTCAGGGACTTGAGTGCGAGGGAGTCCTCGTCGGTCATTGCGGGAAACAGGAGATAGAACCGCTCCCCGTCGAGGAGTGTCGCAAGGATGTCATCGGCCGCCGACTCGGGCGAATCGCTCTTCACTTCATCGCCGCACACCTCGCAAAAGGTCTGTCCGACCCGTGCGAAGAGGAGTCTCAGGTAATCGTAAATCTCGGTTTGCGTTGCCACGGTCGAACGGGGATTCCTCGTCGAGTTCTTCTGGCGGATCGCGATGGCCGGCGCGATGCCGATGATCTCATCGACATTCGGCTTGTCCATCCTTTCGAGAAACTGACGCGCGTAAGCGGAGAGCGATTCCACGTAGCGACGCTGCCCCTCTGCGTAGATGGTGTCGAACGCGAGCGAGGACTTGCCTGAGCCCGACACCCCGGTGACCACGGTCATCTGGTTTATGGGCAGGCTGAACGAGATGTTCTTGAGGTTGTGGACCCTAGCCCCACGGACCTCGATGGCCTCAGTTTTGTGCTTCGCCGACTGCATAGACAGGAATTCGTCGTTATTAAGAATCCTTAATTCTACCAATCGGGTCGGGGGGTATCAAAATCAGTGGGACGGTGGGGCAGTGGGACGGTGGGGCAGTGGGGCAGTGGGGCAGTAGGGCAGTGGGACAGTGGGACAGTGGGGCGGGCATGCTCCGCCCCTCATGACTTTCCAGACTCCTCCCTTACTCCTTAGATCGGGCGTACGAGACGACGGCGAAGATCACAAGGACGAGGGAGATCGCCATCCATTTCACAGACCAGGCGATTGCCGGAATGCCGGTGATGTTTTCCATGTTCACCGCGTCTGAATGGCCCTCGAATGCGACTGTCCCGGAGTGAGCCTGCATCAGGAAGAGAATGTCTCCGAATCCGTTCAGTATGCATTGGATGGCAAGGAATGCGAGTGCGAAATCCGCAAGCGGTCTCGCGAACAATCTGCCTGAGAAGATAAGTGCGAATCCGATCACGAGTCCGCTTCCGGTCGTGAAGAGAATCGAGAGGAAGGAAATCGGCAACCAGAAGAGATTCACGAGGGGCACGAAAAATCCGAAGAGAAGCGTCGATCCGATGAAAATCCATCCGATGACCGAGAGCAGTCGGTTCCCTGAGGTCCCCTTGCGGAGCATCGCCATGAGAAGAGTCCCGAAGAAGACGGTTCCCATGTATCCCGCGCTCGAGGTGATCGCGCTCGCGAGTTCGCTACCGGTTTCATAGAGAACCATTCCGCTCCCGTCTATCGACACGGTCAGGCTCCGCACCTTTCCTCCTGTAGCAAGTCCCGCGAGGAGATGGAAGATCTCATGTATGAATGTCACGAATATCGTGAGAGGTGCGACCACCAGGTCTCCGAACGGCGCAAACGGAATCGCAACGGAGAGGATAAGCGCGACGAGCAGGATCTGGACGTTCGGTCGTGAGGTGCTTTCTGTGTTCATCGAGGTCTAAATGTCAGGTCATTTGCGATAGTCGCTCTTTCCGCCGGTCTTTTCGACGAGTTCGATGCCGTCTATGCGGATGTCCTTCTGAACGGCCTTGCACATGTCGTAAATGGTCAGCGCGGCGACGGAAACTGCCGTGAGGGCCTCCATCTCGACCCCGGTACCTGAGATGGTGACCGCCTCTGCGACGATGTCCACGAAATCCGCACCGAGTTCCAACTCGATCCGGACCGAGGACAGATGCACCTGATGGCACAGTGGGATCAACTCCGATGTCTTCTTCGCGGCCATGATACCCGCGATGCGCGCGATCTCGAACGGATCACCCTTGGGGTTCGCCCCGGATTTCAAAGTGGTCACGGTTTCCTCAGAGAGGATGACGCGCCCCTTTGCGACGGCTCGACGTCTTGTCGATTCCTTCTCAGAGATGTCCACCATCTTTATCTTTCCACTCTCATCAAAATGCGACAGTCCCATTTCGTTCACCTCAAAAATCTGATCTCGACCGCCTCGCCTTCCTCGATGTCGCGTCCCTTGGGAATCACCGCAACCGCCTCTGCGGCCGCGAATGCGATGAAGTTCGATGATCCCGAGAATCTCACGCTCTCTATGTGCAGCGTGCCCGTCATATCGGTCGCGAGCGAGACCGGGAGGAATGTGTCGCGCCCCTTTGCAGCTTTCAGCATCCGGCGGGTTATCGCGAACCCCGAGCGAAGTCCGCATTCGGTTGCGCCTTGCATCCTCAAAAGTGCATGGCGGACGAAGAGATGGAAGGTCACACCGACGGAGACCGGGTTTCCAGGGAGTCCGAATATCAACCGTTCCCCGTGTCTTGCGAACACCGTCGGTTTGCCCGGTTTCAGATCGAGTTTATCGAATACGACATCAGCGCCGATCGACCTTATCGCGGGCTTGGTGTGGTCGTAGTCCCCGACCGACACGCCGCCCGTTGTGATCACGACGTCGAATTCGGAACCGAGTGCCGATGTCAGTCCGGCGCAGATCGACTCGAAGTCATCTTCGAGTCGGGGAAGGAGTTCCACCTCGAATCCGAATTCTCTGCAAAGGGCGAGCAACATCGAGGAGTTAGAGTCGCGGATCTGATCGTCCCCAGGCATCTCGCCCACGGCCACCAATTCCTTTCCGGTTGAGATCACCGCGATTCGCGGGGATTTCCTCACCGCCACCTCGTCATAGCCGAAGGACGCGAGTGTCGCGATCATGTGACTCGTGATCCGCTGCCCCTCGCGAAAGACGGCGATGCCACGCTGGATCTCCTCTCCTCTGCGCACAACATTGCTCGCGCCGGGATTGAAGGCCGGGATGCTGATGAAATCATCACAGGCTATGACGTCCTCGATCGGAATCACATGGTCGGCCCCAACGGGAACCGGAGCCCCGGTCATTATCCTCACGGCAGTGCCCGAATCGACGCGACCATCGAATCTTTTTCCGGCCACGGATTCTCCGATCACCTTGAGCACGGCGGGGATCGTCTCGCAATCGACCGAACGGATCGCGAAGCCGTCCATCTGCGCCCGATGGAAGGGAGGCATGTCCCTGTCGGCGACGACAGGTTCCGCGAGGATGCGACCGGTCGAAGCGCCGAGGTCTATCACCTCCACATCGAGAAGAGGTGCTTCGCGGTCGATGGTCGCCAATGCTTCCGTTACCTGGATCATTCCGTTTGATTCTTCAGATTAGTTTTTCAGATTACCACTGCAAGTCGTGTAACCACTTAAGTTGCAGACCCCAGATTTTCCGCCTCGGGTCTTGAATCCGTCGAGATTTAGCTGAAGGTTAACTGAAATGCTAAACTTCTTGACGGTTTCGAATCGAGAAATCCTAACACAATTATCAAAGAGAGGTTTAGCACACGCCGTGATTGATTTTGAGCTCAACGAAGATCACATAGCTCTCCGAAAGACCGTAAGAGAGTTCGTCAAAGGGGAAGTCGCGCCATACATCAAGGAGTGGGATGAGAAGTCCCATTTCGAGAGATCTGTCTTCGACAAGATGGCCGAGTTGGGGCTGATGGGAGTCTGCATCCCGGAGGAATACGGCGGTGCCGGGTTCGACTACATCTCCCTTGGAATCGTCTGCGAGGAACTAGAGGCCTGTGACACATTCCTCAGGGTTGCGATGAGCGTCCACGTCGGTCTCAACTCGATGAGCCTTCTGACATGGGGGACCGAGGAGCAGAAACAGAAGTATCTCGTTCCCCAGGCGAAGGGAGAGAAGCTTGCGACATTCGGCCTCACCGAACCTAACGCTGGAAGCGACGTCGTCGGACTCAGATCGACCGCAGTGAAGGACGGAGACAATTGGATTCTCAACGGAGAGAAGATGTGGATCTCTCTCGGCGACGTCGCCGATCATTTCCTCTTCTTCTGCTGGACCGACCTCGACAAGATGAAGAAGCGTGACCACACGGGAATCAGCTGTTTCATCGTCGAAAGGACGATGCCTGGATTCTCCTCCGGCACGCTTCACGGGAAACTTGGAATCAAGGCCGGTAACACGGGATATTTCTCGCTCCAGGATGTGAGGGTTCCCAAAGAGAACATGCTCGGCCAGGAAGGCGAGGGTTTCAAGATCGCGATGTTCAGTCTTGAGAATGGGCGCTACACCGTGGCGGCCGGTGCGACCGGAGTCATCCGCGCGTCGCTCGAGGCATCTGTTGCATATGCGAACACCAGGGAAGTGCAGGGGCAGAAAATCGCGAACTTCCAGTTGGTCAAGCAGAAGATCGCCGAGATGGCGGCCGATTATGAGATGGCCCATCTGCTTTGGCTCAAATGCGGCTGGATGAAGAACGAGGGTCTTCCGAGTGCCCGAGCGGCCAGTCTCGCGAAATGGCAGGCGACCATCAGGTCGGAGAAAGCCGCGTCGATGGCCATCGAGGTTCACGGTGGAAACGGATACACCAACGACTATCCGGTCGAGCGCTACCTGAGGAACTGCAAGGCTGCGGTGATTTACGAAGGAACCCGCGACATCCACACGATGATGCAGGCGGACTGGGCGCTGGGGCTCAAAGGCGAGCCGAAACCGAGAGTCGGTCTCCCGGCGTTCAAGACGGCGGGATCAGGGAAGTAGCGACAATCGGAAAGCAATTGGAAAAGAGCAGGGAAACCTGCTCTTTTTCATTTCCGCATCGATGATGCTGTTCGTCAATTCTCTCTGGGATCGATCGGCACGTGGATGTCCATCGAGGCATTGATCTGAAGGTAGATCTGGGTTTCGCGGGGAATCAGATTTCTCCAACCCGGACCTCCGCGTCTTATGTATCCGGCGAGCCTCGCAGGATTCGAGTTGTAGCCCGCCGAGAGAAGCTCATGAATCGACGCTGTTCCATTTCTCACCGCATCCGACACCACGGAACTGCGCATCAGATCGTCATGCGTGAGTTGGATGTAAAGCAACATCGCCTTAGCTGCGTTCGCGTGATTCTGCATGCCGTCGACGAAGTCAGGCATTAGCCCGGCTCCGGGGAAGCGGTTCCTCATGAGGCGATAGGTGGAAGGAATCATCTGAATCATTCCGCCGGCACCTGCCGAACTCACCGAGTAACGGTATGTCTGGCCCTCGTTGAAGGCATAAAGAGTGAAAATGTCGTTGTAGATGTTCTGATGCGGCTCGGTCCTGAATCGCAGGTGGTCGACATGTTCGACGACGCAGAGCCTCTCGGCCATGTCCGCTGCAAGCGGTGAGATGACGAAGCCCTTCGCTTGAAGTTCGAATCTGGCCGCATCGATCACATTTCGTATGTAATTCCTGCCGAGGCCGACCGTCTCTTCCGTCACGATTCCCGGATGTGTGGAAACGTAGTAGGAGATTTCATAGAACCGCCCTTCACGCTCGACGGGATATTGCGCAACGAGAGGGAGATGCGATCTTCCCATTTCATCGGTGACGATGAGTGGGGTGTTTACTCCGTTCGGACGCACCACCCTTAGAACCACGGTCCTGTTGGCTTTCGTCGTGAGGCGATGCTCCACGCCCTTTCGTAGATACTGATCTTTCAGTATCACCGCGTAATCGATCTGCCCCGTGTTCGAATCGAGAAAGGCCATCTGCACATAACTGGTCTGTGTCGGCCGGTCTGCCAGAGCGGTCAGCATCGGACGTCCGCCCATCTCGCGCTTCGCCTCCTCGAGACGCCCGCGAAACTGAGCGAAGGAGAGCGTCGGAGGCGGGGCGGTCACCGGCGTGGAAACCGGATTGGTGAAAACCTCGACCAGGTCCGTCGGCACGACGGCCAGGGCGGTTCCCCTCAAACCAGTCGCTCCCGGATTCACTGCGGGACCGATGACGACACCCGGCGTGATCGTCGTGACCACCCGAGGTCTGCTTTTTTGCTGCTCACCATCTGTCTGAGCGGACGCAGAGCCTGTGGCGACCAAAAGAGCGGGCAGTGTAAGGAGCAGGATTCTTTTCATGGCGTCGGGATTGATTTTTTGCCGCGCGTCAGATGGCGGAAAAACGGGACGAATTGGAGGAAGGTTCGCCCATCGAGACATCGATTGTCAAATGTTTTACTAAAAATTTTATACATGCCACAATCTCTCGTTATTGATTCCGAAACCGCTCATGCTCGGAATCACATGATGAGCCGAGCAAAGACGATGGTGAAACTCTTTGGGACAGACGGAATTCGCGGCAAGGCCGGAACCTTTCCTCTAGACGCTGAGACCATGCGAGAGGTTGGATTCCTTCTTGCGCGTCATATCGTGAGCAGTTCCGGAGCGAGCCCGCGAATTCTCATAGGTCGTGACACCCGCGAGTCGGGGCCCTGGCTCGAATCCGCATTGACTGACGGTCTGAGGTCCGCTGGCGTTGCCGTTCAATCGGTCGATGTGATGACGACGCCGGGAATAGCATTTCTGACTGGCGCGAACATGTTCGACGCCGGTGTGGTGATCAGTGCGAGTCACAATCCATTTCAAGACAACGGCATAAAGGTTTTTCTGCCTTCAGGGAGGAAACTTCCCGAATCAGTGGAGGCTTCTATCGAGTCCGAGATCGGAACCATTCCCCTGAATGCGGCAAGCGCGACAGCCGGTGGAGACCCGATACCCACGGAGACAGGATTCGAATCACAGTACGAGAGGCATGTGTTGGGACTCTTCCCAGGTATGTCCCTGGCGGGAATGAGGATTGTGATCGATTGCGCGAATGGAGCGAGTTCCTCCATAGCACCGAACATCTTCAAGTCTTTGGGAGCCGATCTTGATGTGATCGGGGCTTCCCCTGATGGCAGGAACATCAATGCGGAATGCGGATCTCTCCACATGGAGAAGTTGTGCGAGCGAGTCCGCGAGACAGGTGCAGACTTGGGAGTTGCATTCGATGGCGATGCGGACCGCGCCCTCCTGTGTGATGAGAAGGGCGAGATCGTCGACGGCGACGGAATTCTCTGGATCGTCGCAACTGAGATGATGCGGTCAGGAATCCTGGAGCCCAATAGGGTCGTTGCGACCGTGATGAGCAACATCGGTCTCGAGATCGCCCTTCGCGATCTCGGTGTCGAACTCGTGAGGACTGATGTCGGTGACAAATATGTCCTCGATGAACTTCTGAGAAGCGGAGGCCGAATCGGTGGGGAACAATCAGGACATGTCATCCTCCCCGACACGTCTCTGGTTGGCGATGGAATCGTAACCTCCCTGAAAGTCATCGAGGTCCTTGCCCGCAATCGAATCGGTCTCAGCGAGGCACTGACCGGTTTCAAAAGATATCCGCAGGTGCTGAAGAACGTGAGGGTCGCATCGAAACCCGATTTGAACACGGTGCCGTCCATCAAGGATGCGATCGACCACGTCTCGTCGAAACTGGCTGGAAGAGGCAGGATTCTGGTGAGGTACTCCGGGACCGAGAATCTCGCACGGGTAATGATCGAGGGTGACGACCAGGAGATAATCGAGACCCTTGCGGATGGTGTGGTGGAGTCGATAAGGATTGCGATCGGTACCCCGGCGGAATGAGGGGCTTCCTTGCACAATACGGTCCCACGCCTGTATAGTTCGAACTCGAGGCCGCTGGCTATGCCGCGCCTCGGGTGGTTGCTGGGGTGAGGACAGTGATCACGAATTGGCAGGTGCGGTGCGCTCCCACGTTGCTTCACCTGCCCCCTAAAACATCAGCCGCGGTGAGAACCGCGGTTTTTTGTTGCCATCCGATCAATCAACCCTTAATCTCTCTACCCATGAATCCACGAAAATCCTCCAAGAAGAAACTCGCCTCGTTGGGCTATCCGGTCGCAGTCGGACATGGGTTGATAGGACGGGTCGATGAGCTTCTTCAAACCACCCAATCCAAGGGAAAGGGAAAGGCGCTGATCGTTTCGAACGAGAAGATTTACGGGATATACGGTCCGCTCCTTGAAAAGGCATTGTCCAGGAAATTCTCGACCGAGAGATTTCTAATGGGTGACGGAGAGAGGTTCAAGACGCTGGGCACGGCTGAGAAGCTGCTTCAGTTCGCCAATGACCGGCAGATATCGCGCAGTGACATGGTCATCGCCCTGGGTGGCGGGGTCGTCGGAGATCTGGCGGGATTTGCCTCGGCGATACATCTTCGCGGCATCGACTTCATCCAGATTCCGACCACACTTCTTTCGATGATCGACTCCTCAGTCGGGGGTAAGACGGCCGTCAACACCTCGTACGGCAAGAATCTCGTCGGTGCGTTCCACAATCCCATCGGGGTCGTTGCTGATGTCGCGACATTGCTCACCCTTCCGAAGAGGGAACTCGTCGCGGGATCCTACGAGGCGCTGAAGCACGGAATACTATCGGGTCGTGGTCTGTTCGGCGAGACTGTCGCGGCGGTTTCGGGACTGCTGAATTTCAAACGCAGCGATTTCATCAACGGACACGATTTTCTGGAGAGGACTGCGATGATGGTCGCGGATCAGATCGCGTTCAAGGCGGGAATAGTCTTGCAGGATCCGTTCGAGTCGCCCGACAGGTTCGACTCGAGGAGCAGAAAAACACTCAATCTCGGACACACCATTGGTCACGCCATCGAGAAGGTGACGGATTTCAAGAAGTTCAAACACGGAGAGACCGTTGGAATAGGAATGATTGCGGCGACCGAGATTTCGAGAAGATTGGGATTGCTGAAACCCGAGGTTGCGGATGAGATCAGCGATGCGATCTTTGCAATCGGTCCCCTGAGGAGTCCTGCGGCCATGGACATCGCATCGGTCATCGAGGCGCTTTCGACGGATAAGAAACGCATCGGCAACGAACTTCAATGGGTCTTGCTCGAAGATATCGGCAAGCCCCTTATCATGAAGGGATCCGAAGTCTCGGTCAGATTGCTGAAGTCGGCTCTGACCAAAGTCTTCAAAAGGATTTCCTGATCAGCCGTTTGCGGCGAGGGCCTCTCTGACCTTGAGGGGTTGGATGCTGACGAGTCCGATCGGCGCATCGGCTAGCCATGTGGTCGGACAGACTCCGCAGGTCGTGCATTTTTCCACGGCAGGACAAGGTTTCGAGGAGAGGGCTTCAAGAGCCTTCTCATGCTCCGTCTTCAAGAAGTCGAACGAAAGACCCGAATCGACGATGCTCCAAGGAAGGAACTCATCGTAACCTCGCATTCGGGTTGTGTGGAAATCGGTGTCGAAGTTCAGAGCCCTCGCCGCATCTCTCAGATTTCCACCGATCCGCGCCGCATGATCGATGAGTCTCGCCACCGTCCTGTCACCCGATGAGAACAGGGACTGCTCGTGCGCGATCTTCGCCGACATGAATCTCACATCGACGTTGTTTATCTTCGATAACCCCTTGCAGACATATTTGATGCGCTGCTTGAGTTCCTTCTCGTCGCAGATGCCCTCCCACTGAAGCGGGGTGTTGGGTTTCGGAACGAATCCGTTGAGGGACGGGATGATGCGTCCGGCCCTTCCGAATTTCTTGCCGGCTTCGAGCATCCTGTCCCTGATCCGCTCGACGAGGACGAACATCTCATCGAGGTCCTCCTGCGTCTCGGAGGGCAATCCGACCATCATGTAGAGTTTGATGGTGAGCATCCCGCGGTCAAAGACGGCCCCGCAGATATCGACGATCTCGTCGTTGCTGAGATTCTTATTGATGACTCGGCGCAGTCTGTCGGACCCGGTCTCCGGAGCGACAGCGATCTGTTGATCCTTCGATTCCACCAAGGCGTCGAGAAGTTCCTCGGATATCTGATCGAGTCTCAACGACGAGACGGTGATCCTGTAATCCATGGCCCTGAGTTCGCGGAGAATCGTGGAAATCTCGGGATGGTCGCATACAGCCGTCGAGACGAGTCCGATTTTGTCGGTGCGAGACCTCCACTGCCGTGCCTTCTCCAGTATGTCTTTGGCCGGCACGACGCGGGGCGGGTAATAGTTGTAGCCTGCCCAGCAGAATCTGCATCCCTGCGAACAGCCTCTCGATATCTCGACGAGAAGCCGATCGCCCATCTCCGCCTCGGGGCTCCATACAGAGGTCGAAGGACAGAAGACGTCCTGATTCACCAGAAAATCTGCGAGTTCGGTCTCGTTTCTGTTGAGCGCGCGACGAAGAGTGCCTTCTTTCGGGTTCACTGCGGCGAGTGCGCGCCCGACACGTTTCGGCACTTTCTCATCGCGAGGAACATAATCGGCCACCGTTCCGTCCTCATTGCTGACCACTTCGTAGAGGGAAGGGATGTAGAATCCGCGTCCGATCGACGCCAATCTCGTCAGCAGGTCGTCGCGGTCCTCCGCCTCGAGCAGATTGTCTATGAACTGATAGACGAGAATCTCGCCCTCGCCCACCGCGATGATATCGGTGAATTCAGCAATCGGTTCCGGGTTCAAGAAAGACGCCGCACCACCCATGATCACGAGGGGATGCCTCTCGTCTCTCTCACGCGACCAGACCGGGATTCCGGACAGCTGGAGCATCTTCGCCATGTTCAGGTAGTCGGTCTCGAACGAGATCGAGAAGGCGACGACATCGAAATCCCGCATCGGGGTCTGAGTCTCGAGCGACAGTAGGGGCGTGTTCGTCCTTTCGTGTTCCTTGATGTCTTGTTCTGATGGGAGGAAGACCCGCTCGCAATAGACCTCGGGGATCTTGTTGAAGAGCTCGTACATCGTGTGAAGACCGAGGTTGGCCATCCCGATCTCATGGGTGTTCGGATAGCAGAGCGCGACACGGACATCCGCACCGTGTTTCACGGTCCAGTCCGATTCGGACGCGAGAATCGCCTTGAGATTGTCACGCAGTTTCTTGCTCATTCAAGCCCTTGAGTCTAACAAAGAGGTGGACATATGCGAAGGGAAATGAAAAAGACCCTGCATATGCAGGGTCTCTATCGATTGCAGAGAAATCACTGCTTACCCTCAAGGAAAGCCTTGAGTCGTTTCGACCTCGAGGGATGACGAAGCTTCCTGAGAGCCTTCGCCTCTATCTGTCTGATACGCTCACGGGTGACCGCGAAGTGCTGGCCGACCTCCTCGAGAGTGTGCTCCGACCCGGTGTTGCCGAGCCCGAATCGCATCTTGATCACCTTTTCCTCGCGAGGTGTGAGGGTCGCGAGAACCTCGTCTGTGATCTCACGGAGATTCGAGAAGGTCACCGCATCGGCCGGATTCATGATGGATTTGTCCTCGATGAAATCTCCAAGGTGCGAATCCTCTTCCTCTCCGATCGGTGTTTCGAGCGATATCGGTTCCTGCGCGATCTTCAGGACTTTTCTCACCTTCATGACGGGGATGTCCATCTTTTTCGCGATTTCCTCACTCGTGGGTTCACGGCCGAGTTCCTGCACCAAAGCGCGGGAGGTTCGGATGAGTTTGTTGATCGTTTCGATCATGTGAACCGGGATCCTGATCGTGCGGGCCTGGTCGGCGATGGCTCGGGTGATGGCCTGACGGATCCACCACGTCGCGTAGGTCGAGAACTTGTACCCTCTCCTCCACTCGAACTTGTCGACCGCCTTCATCAGACCGATGTTGCCTTCCTGAATCAGATCGAGGAACTGCAGTCCGCGGTTCGTATACTTTTTCGCGATCGAGACGACGAGACGCAGGTTGGCCTCGACCAACTCGCGCTTCGCCTGACCCGTCTCCTGTTCACCGATGACGATGGTCTGGTAGCACCTGCGAATCTCGACTGCAGGGAGTCCGATCTCAGCTTCGACGGCCTTGATGACCTTCTTCGCGTCGCGGATGTTCTTCTTCATCTCCTTGCGGGTCTTCTCGCCGATCCTTCTCTCGAGTTTCTCCTCCGCCTTCTTGATGATTTTGTCTTCATCACGGATCCGCATGTAGACTTCGCGGATCGCGGAGATCAGAATCTGCTTCGCGTTCTCGGTTAGACCGAGTCCTTTGATCTCCTGTGCTATTTCCAAACGCAGTCTCGAGGTCTGTATCTTGAGAGTCAGGTAACGCTTTCCTTTCTTACCCTTCTCGGCACATTTTTCCTGTTCCTTCTCGAACGAGGCGTTGGACTTCAGCGCCTGCTTGTAGAGATCTCTTATGTTCTCTATGCCCTCGAGCGTCCACTGCAGATACTCTTCCGCCTTGTCCTCACCCTCGGTGAGTTCCGCCTGCTCGGAAAAAATCACTATTTCCCTGATACCGTGCTTTCCGGCTCTCAAATCCTCACTGAGTTTGAAGAGTCGTTCAACGGCAATCGGGGAACGGGTGAGGGCTTTGTGCGTCTTGATCTGGCCGCGCTCGATTCTCTGAGCAATCGAGACCTCGCCCTCTCTGGTGAGAAGCGGCACGACTCCCATCTCTCTGAGGTAGAGTCTGACGGGGTCGTTCGACTTGTCGAGGGTTCCCGCCGAAAGATCCAGATCGACTTCCTCGTCCTCCTCCGAATCCTCGTCGGTGGCCAATGTGGCGGCCTGTTCCAGGAGCTGGGCGTCACTGTCCGCGACGGTGACGTTGGCTCCATCCAACCGCTCAAGGACATCTTCCAGGTCTTCCGGGGAGATCATCTTGTCGGGGATCTCTCGATTCAACTCGTCATAGCTCATGAACTTCTTGTTGCTTCCAAGAAGTCGGTCGACGAGATCTTCCTTTTCATCAAATTCGCTCATATAAATTCACGCAGTACCTAAATGTCTTTTGATTCCCCGAACGATCCGCCAGTTGTGCGTCATTTGTGCGGGGCGGTCATCTCTTCAGTTCAGCCAGACGTTTCTCTATCTCGAATTTCATTCGCGCCAGGCTTAGATGCAGATTCGCTAGTCGCTCGATTTCCCCTCGGTCCTTGTTCTGTTCCGCGACCATGAGCTGCCTCGCAGTCTCTCCCAGAGCCCTCGAGAACGACATTCCGCGAATCGTGAGCAGACACCGCTGGGCCTCAAGCACACTTTCGTCGATGGCGTCTTCTTCACTCCTTGCGGGCTCGCTGATCATGAGAAGACTCAGCAGATCCCTGGTCGCTTCGTCATCGGTCACCCTCGCATCTATTCTCAGCGTGCCGATGAAGTCATCATCGCCGTGACATGCAATCACAGCTTCGAAGAGGGAGGCCGATGCCAGCTCGAGATAATCTGATTCCTCGATCAGAGGCACGATCTCATTCCTGAGCTGTGCATCGTGGATCAGCATCTCGAGGAGACGCTCCTCCGCGACAGTCGCCTTGACTGCCGTGGCCCGCACCATCGTCGATCTGACGGTCTCGGGTTGCTCTCCGGTTTTCGAATTCGCGGACTTCCACAAATCTGCCTTAACAGAAGTATCCTCAATCCTGAAGAAATCCATCGTCTGGTCGAAGGCCTCGCGACGCTGGATTCCTCTGGGAACGGATTTGAGCACAGCTATCACCTCCTCGATTGCCTCAGCCTTTTGCTTGGGCACACCAAGGTTGCGATCCTGCACCGCAGATTCTAGGACGAATTGGAGATAGGTGGATGAATGTGACTTGTGCTGCTCTTTATATGCCGAATAGCCTTTGGATCTGATGAAGTCGTCAGGGTCGTCTCCGTTGGGAAGGACGAGTACCTTGACGTCGAAATTCTCAGCCAAAAGAACTTCAACGGCCCGCTTTGCCGCTTTCACACCTGCCTTGTCTCCATCATAGTTAACGACGACCTTTCGCGCAAACCTCGACAAAAGTCGTGCTTGGTTCTCTGTGAATGCAGTTCCAAGGCTCGCTACGGCATTGGTGACCCCGTGTTGGGCAAGGGAAATGAGGTCCAGATAGCCCTCGACGAGTATCCCGAATCCGATTCGGCGGATTTCGGATTTGCTTTGGAACAATCCATATAGATGGTCTCCCTTGATATAGGCTGGGGTCTCCGGAGAGTTCAGGTATTTCGGTTCCCCCGCCCCCAGCGTTCGGGCTCCGAACGCGACCGGGAACCCGTTCGAATTCAGAACAGGGAAGATGATTCTTCCGCGAAACCTGTCGAAGACCTTCTCGCCGTCCTCGGATACGCTGACGAGTCCGCTCTGTCTTATGAGATTTTCATCGTGACCGGCTTGGCGGAGATGGTTCAGGAGGGAATCCCAACTCTCGTCTGCGAATCCGATTCTGAACTTTGAGATCGTCTCAGTCGAGATGCCACGTCCCTCGAGATATTTCAATGCCGCGTTTGCGGGTTGCGACCCGCTTCGCAGATTGGTCTCCCAAAACTCCATCGCGACACGATTTAGTTCCAACACCGCATCCGCGAGACGCTTTTTCTCGTCCCGTTGGGTCTTGGATGCCTTGAATCTTTCGTCGTCGACCTGTTCGGGAATCGGGACGCCGTTGAACTCGGCAAGTCGCCTGACGGCCTCCGGAAAATTAAGCCCCTCGGTCTCCATGACGAAGCTGAATGCGTTGCCACCTTTGCCACAACCGAAGCACTTGTAGAAGCCCTTCGCTGGATTGACCGAGAACGAGGGCGTCTTCTCCTGATGGAACGGGCACCGACCCATCCAATTCGCACCCTTCTTCTTCAGAGGCGACACAGGCTCTATCAGCCGCACGAGATCGGTGCGGTTCTTCAGTTCATCTATGAAAGATTGATCGTAGGGCACAGACGGTCAGACGAAAACAATACGAAGAGCCACCTCGCGACGACCCGTTCAAGACGCTTGATTCGAATCTGTAGATGATACCCGAAATCCGCCCGAGACAAAGCTCACAGCGAAAGTTCGGCGACCGTCGCACCGGTGCCTCCGTGTTCCGGGTCGGCGAGCCTGAAATTTGAGACGAGTGGTGACGTCTTGAGGAATTCCTGCACCATCTTCTTCAGCCGCCCTGTCCCGTGGCCGTGAATTATGCGGACTCTCGAATCGCCCCTGTAAAAGGCCTCGTCGAGGAACTTGTCCAACTCGTACTCCGCGTCATCTGCCGACATTCCGATGAGGTTCAATTCGACTGTCGATCCGAGAGCATCGGTCGCCCCTGCGACGGACTCCACTTTCGGTTTGATCGGAGCGCCTTTGCCTCCGATTTTCTTGGTCACGACCGGTCGCAGTTGATCGACCGCCTGATTGACCGTCAGTTTTCCGACTCTGACCTTGGCCTTTCCATCTCCCAGGCCCTCTATCACGCCAACCTGTCCGAGACTCGTCAGGACATGCATGCCGATCTCGGGTCTTCTGTCTTCGGAAAAGCCGGTCTCATCCAATTCATGGGAGTCGATTCGCGCCCGCTCTGATTGTGACCCTTGCTCGACCTTCTCGAAGAATGATTTCTTAAGTTTCGCCTTCCTGTCGTCGCGTTCGCGCTCCAATCTCGCTCTGAGAACTTTGTCCTCGACAGTCTTGAGGAAATCCTTCGTGGTCCTGTCGAATTCGGTGAGAGCTTCGGCCAGTTTCTTCTGCAGTTCCTTGGTCCTCGCGAGTTCCTTTCCGGAGAATTCGGCTTCCAGCTCGGAATATCTTTCGGCGGTCTCGACGCGCTCCTCTTCCAGTGCCCGTCTGATGTCCTCGGCTTCGGTCAACTTCCTCTGCAGGGTCGAGAGGAAGCTCTCCAACTTGCGCTCGGAGTCCTGAAGCACAGATCTGGCTCCGTTCAGGACATCATGAGGGATTCCGAAACGGCCCGCGATCTCGATGCCGCTCGAACTGCCGGAGAATCCTGTCAGAAGTCGATAGGTGGGTTTCAGAGTCTTCTCCTCGAACTCCACCGAGGCGTTGATGACCGACTCATCTTCGGCGGCGTACATCTTGAGTCCCCGATAATGCGTCGACACCATCACATGTGAGCCTAGGTTTCTCCTGAAGTGGTCCACTATCGCGACTCCGAGCGCGGAGCCTTCATCGGGGTCCGTTCCCGTTCCGACCTCGTCCAGAAGGACCAGAGAGGGTGACGAGCAGGTCTTCATCATCAGGGAGATGTTCGAGATGTGCGACGAGAATGTGGACAGGTTCGCCGAAAGGGACTGATGGTCCCCGATGTCTGCGAGTATGTTTCGGTACAGGGGGACGATCGCCCGTTTCGCGGGAATTGGCAGTCCACTGAGAGCCATCATGGAAAGGAGACCAGCGGTCTTCAGAACCACGGTCTTCCCGCCCGCATTAGCCCCGGAGATGACCATGACCGGCGTGGACGATGACAGCCGAACCGTTACAGGGACTATCTCGTTTCCCGAATGTTCGGAACGGATTCTCTCTTCAAGGAGAGGATGTCTCGCATCGACGAGTTCAAGGTCGCCTTCATCGGAAATGGTTGGAACCGTAGCATCGAACTCCGTCATGAATCTGTCGATCGCTTTCAGGGTGTCGAGTTCGGTCACCGCATCGACTGTAGATGACAGTAGCGGAAGGTTCTCCCTGAGACTGCTTGTGAATTCGACCAGGATGCGGTCGATCTCTCGCAGTTCCTTGTCCTTGAGAACCTGCAACTCGTTGTTTCCATCGACGGCCTCGAGTGGCTCAAGGAAAGTTGTCGATCCCGATGAAGAGTATCCATGCGAGACCCCTCCGACGGTTCCTCGGAAATCCGTCTTCAGCATCATCACGAAGCGATCGTTCCTCAGGGTGACGACGTCTTCCTGAACCGCCTCGCCGGCTTTGCGGATTCTCTCCTCGATGATCTTCCGAATCCTGTTTCGCTGACTGATTATTTCCCTCCTGAGTCTTCCCAGCTCAGGCGAGGCATTGTCGTTTATCTCTCCTCCAGGGAGGATCTTTCGGTTGATGTCATCGATGATGTTCCGCAGACTCTTCGGAATTCCTTCGCAGACCGCATCGAGGCGGGGCGTGTCGACCTCGGCTTCGGCGACGAGCGCGCGCGCGGACAGAGCGTGTGAGCACAGGCTCGCGATTGCGAGAAGTGAAAGGGGTTCGAGTCTCGCGCCACGCACCGACAGAGTCTCCAGGGAGTCCGTGGGGTCTTCGATCCCACTCAAATCCCAAAGGTGACCGATCGTGTTCCGTAGCGTCGCGACCTCGTCGATGAGCTCGAGTCGTTCACGAAGGACCCCGACATTCTCGAAGGGCATCAGGGAACCGATGACCCCCGCCGCCATAGGGGTCTGGGAATACGAGCCGATGCGTTCCAGAAGTTGGGGGAACTCTAGCGTCGCGGTGGAATGTTTCATCGTTTCGTTCATGCTATCGATCCCTCTTTGCAAGGAACTTGTTTGAGAGATGGGACGATCTCATGTCACATAGGTCATTGTTCCTGGAGAGAAACATACGATTCCTGGCGATCGCGGCATAGATTCCATCCCTGATAGGTTTTGGGACGACACGAATCAAAGTTCCGACAAGCCTGAAAGGACCTCCGAGGGATTCACATATGGCCGCCAACGCACAGGAGTGCGTCACGAGAATCCCGTTCTTGACGACGACTACGGAATCGATGCCCTCGATTGGAGCACCGTTCTCCTCCAATATCCGATTCGCATGATGCGATCCGAGCTCGGCGAACCACAATCGGTCATTGCGGTCCCGGCTCGCGATGAACTCCATCCAGCGCGAGCAGAAACTGCAATCTCCATCGAATAGGATCACGGTACCCACGAATCAAATGTAAGGCTTTGGCCCCCAAGTGCAAAAGGCGGGCAAATATTTACAATGCGACCCGATTGCTGTATTTTCTGAGGCAAGTTTCAGACAAAACCAGAACCAAGTTGAAAATTATGAGATTCACGGCTTTTTTGGCGCTGATTGCGCTGCTGATGGTCTCTTTTCAATCGACGGTAACGGCCCAATCAAGACTTGATGTCTATGCGATCACAGGTGTGAGGATCGTGGTTGGTAACGGAACCGTCATCGAAAAGGGAACGGTGGTCGTCCGCAAAGGACTGATCGAGTCGGTCGGTGCATCCGTCACCGCACCGGCTGACGCCAGGGTTATCGATGGCTCGGGTCTGACCGTATACCCGGGATTGATCGATGCCCATTCGAACATCGGGATGCCCTCAGGGCAGTCGCCACGACCGGCAGGTCCCGGTCAGGGTGGGATGCCTCAGGCCGCAGCCCCTTCCTCATCGAACTCGAACTATCCAAGCGGTCTTCAGCCGGAGGTTGATGCCTTCTCGGCGCTTAGAGGTGGGGATGCGCAGTTCGAGGCCGCGAGGAGTGCGGGATTCACTTCAGCGCTCACCGTCGGTCGAGATGGGGTTTTCAATGGCCAGTCTGTTTTCATCAACATGGCTGGAGAGAGTGTTTCCGCGATGGCCGTGAAGGATCGGGTCGCCCAGCACTTCACTTTCCGAACCGTCTCGGGTGGAGCCTATCCGACATCCTTGCTCGGAACATTTTCCGTCTTCAGACAGATGATGCTCGACGCAAGAAGACATGCGAATCTCGTCAAGGCCTACGAAGCGAATCCCAAGGGACTTCAGAGGCCGCCCGCAGACAAGTCGATCGAGGCTCTTGTTCCAGTCGTTAACGGATCCATGCCGATCGCGTTCAACGCAGTCACGGAGAATGAGGTGAAGCGGGCGCTCGGTCTAATCGAGGAGTTCAAGCTCAACGGCATGATTGTCGGTGGCCACGAGGCATGGACGGTTTCTTCCCGCCTCAAGAAGATGAACGTGCCTGTGATCTTCTCATTGAATCTTCCGAAGAGAACGACAGCCGGATCCCCTGACGCCGATCCCGAGTCTATGAGAACGCTTCGTTCGCGAGCGGAGACTCCGAAGGCGCCTGGCATCCTTTCAAAGGATGGTGTGAAGGTGGCATTCACCTCCGGCGGAATCTCTAACCTGGGCGACTTCCTCTCGAACGCTTCAAAGGTCGTCGAAGCAGGAATGCCCAGGGAGGCGGCCATAAGAGCGATGACCCTCGGCGCCGCGGAGCTGTTCGGAGTTTCAGACAGGCTGGGGTCCGTCGAAGCAGGGAAGATCGCCAACTTGATTGTTATCAAGGGTGACATCTTCGCCTCCGACAGATTCATCAGTCACGTCTTCGTCGACGGCAGACTCTTCGAGCAGAAGGAGAGGCCGCGTCAACAAGGGCCGGCGACTGGTCAGCAGGCTCCGACAGCCAACGCAGGCGTCGCGGGAACCTGGGCGGTCTCCATCGAGATTCCCGGCAATCCCCTCGCTGGAACTCTCACGCTCAGTCAGGAAGGCACGTCACTTTCCGGGATCCTTCGTACAGAACTCGGACCTGCTGCTATCAAGACCGGAAGAGTGACCGGGGATTCGTTCACCTTCACCGCTTCCGTCGAATTCGGAGGTGCGAACATCGACATCACGGCGAACGGAAGGGTCTCGGGTGCGCAGGTCACCGGAACGATAGACAGCCCTCAAGGTTCTGTTCCTTTCTCAGGAAGGAGGAATCCGTAGGCATCCGCCAGAAAGGAGATTTATGAGAAACATACTCAGTTTTGTTTTGGTGATGACATTGGGTCTCGCGGCTCCGCTCTCGGCTTACGCGATGAGCTCGGGGGAAGTTGTCATAAAGAACGCCACCGTGATGACCGCGGACAAGGGCACATTGACCGGCACTGACATACGCATCAAGGATGGAAAGATCGCCGAAATCGGCAGGAATCTCGTTCCGGCCGCAGGCGCGAAGGTGATCGACGCGACAGGAAAGTTCGTCACACCGGGAATCATCGATGCGCATGCGCACACGATGCTCGATGCGATCAACGAAGGCAGTTTTTCCGTCACATCGATGACGGATGTGAAGGATGTGCTCGATCCGAAGGACATCGCGATCTATCGCGGTCTCGCAGGAGGCGTCACGACGGCCAATCTCCTCCATGGGTCCGCGAACTCGATCGGAGGCCAGAACGCCACGGTGAAGTTCAAGTTCGGCAAGCCCGTCGAGGACTTCCTCGTCGCTGATGCCCCTCCCGGAATCAAATTCGCCCTCGGAGAGAACGTCAAGCGCTCGAACTTCACGATTCCGGGACAGACCCCGCGATATCCGAGAACCAGGATGGGTGTGATGGAGACCATCCGCGACGCGTTCCGCAGGGCACTCGACTACAAACAGGAATGGGCGGACTTCAGATCCGGCAAGACGAAGGTCGAACCGAGAAGGGATCTCGAGCTCGAACCTCTCGTCGAGGTCTTGGAGGGCAAGCGTCTCGTGCACGCCCATGGATACAGATCCGATGAGCATCTGAACCTCATCAAAATCGCCGACGAGTTCGGCTTCAGAATCGCCTCGTTGCAGCACGCACTCGAGGCCTACAAGATCGCTCCCGAGATTGCCAAGCATGGTGCGGGCGCATCGATCTTCGTGGATTACTGGTCGTTCAAGATCGAGTCTTTCGACACCATCCCATTCGCCGCCGCGATTCTTTGGCGCAACGGGGTGAACGTATCGATCAATTCTGATTCGGACGAGAGGATGAGGAGGCTCAACATCGAGGCGGCCAAAGTGGTCAAGTACGGAGGCGTGCCTGAACAGGATGCACTCCGGATGATCACCCTGAATCCGGCGAAGCAACTCGGAATCGACAAGAGAACGGGCTCAGTCACAGTCGGAAAGGACGCCGATCTGGTCATCTGGAACGGACATCCGTTCAGTGTCTACTCTCAGGTGGAGACGACGATGATCGAGGGTGAGGTCTATTTCGATCGCAAGGATGAGCTGGCGAAGCGAGCCGATCTCAAGAAGGAGAGGGAAGCCCTCGAGGCGAAGGACATGAACAAGCCGACCCCTGGCGGCGGATCGCCGCGGGTGCCCACCGAACGTCGGTTGGCGGATCGTCACGATGCTGAGCAGTATGGAGGAGGTGACCACAAATGAATTCAAATCCTCTGGTGAACAAAATGAAGTTACTCGGTCTTTTCGCAATCTTGATAATGATCGGCTCATTGGCGGTCGACGGTGTCGCGCAGCCTGACGGCTCGCAGCAGAATGTCATCGGTCGTGCGGGTACGTTCGCGATTGTCGGAGCAAGAATCGTCACCGTGACCGGCCCGGTCATCGAGAACGGAACGGTCGTGGTCTCCAACGGTAAGATTTCGGCTGTGGGCAGAAGCGTCTCGATACCTTCAGGGGCGACGCGTATCAATGGTCGCGGCCTTTCGGTTTATCCGGGAATGATCGATGCGGGAACCAGCCTCGGTCTCTCGGAGATACCGCAGGGAGCGTCGGGAACCGTCGACATCGCGGAGGTCGGTGATTTCAATCCGAACGCGAAGGCCATCACGGCCATACATCCGCACTCGACCCATGTGAACGTGACGCGCATCAACGGTGTGACCACAGTGATGTCATCCCCCACGGGTGGAGTCATCTCGGGCCAGTCGGCCGTTGTCAATCTTTGGGGAGCGACGCAAAAGGATATGGCGCTTGTCGCCGAGTTCGGCCTCGTCATCAACTTCCCCAGAGTCACGACAGGCGGTGGCTTCGGCCAACAGCCTGTCGATTTCAACGAAGCTGTCAGAAGGCGCGACCAGCGTTTGGAAGATCTCAAGAAACTTTTCTCCGAGGCCACCGCCTATCGCAGGATCCAGGATGCCTACGCAAAAGATAAGAGTCTTCCTGCACCCGCTGTCGACCTCAAGATGGAGGCGCTGCAGCCATACGTCAGGGGCGAGAAGCCTGTGGTCTTCACCGTCGAGAGGGAGCGTGACATCAAAGGTCTCGTGAAGTTCGTTGAAGAGACGAAGCTCAAGGCTGTGATCCTCGGTGGCCAGGAGGCCTGGAAGGTTGCGGACGATCTCAAGCGACTCAACATCGCGGTGATCTACACCAACATCTACAGTTTGCCCGTGCAGGACGACGACACCTACGACTATCTCTTCGAGGCTCCGATGAAGATGCAGAAGGCCGGGGTCACTTTCGCGATATCTTCGGGTGATGATGGTGCGAACGTCCGCGATCTGCCCTATCACGCTGGAATCGCCAGCGCGTTCGGACTCGACAAGGCGGAGGCTCTCAAGGCCGTCACGATCTATCCCGCCAAGATTCTCGGAGTCGATGACAAAGTCGGTTCCATCGAGGTCGGCAAAATCGCCAACCTGGTGGTTACCAACGGCGACATACTGGAGGCGAGAACTGTGGTTAGGGATCTGTTCATCAACGGAAGAAGGATTCCTTTGACGAGCAGGCACACTGAACTCTACGAGCAGTTCAGGGACAGAAAGTAGGGGTTGTGAAAGCTCCTGAAGAGAAACCGCCGATCTTGTCGGCGGTTTTTCATTTTGCAATCTCTTGAGGAATCTCGTCGTCAGATTCGAAAAAAACCAGAGACGCGGAATTCAGGCAGAACCTCATGCCTGTCGGAGGAGGTCCGTCCGGGAAGACATGTCCCTGGTGACCATCGCATCTGGCACAGCGTATCTCGGTGCGGATCATTCCGAATTTCACGTCTCGGTGAAGAGTCAGGTGATCCTTGTCGAACGGCGCGTAGAACGAAGCCCAGCCTGTGCCCGAATCGAACTTCGAGGCAGAGGCGAACAGCGGGAGCCCGCAGAGTCTGCAGGCGTAGGTCCCAACCAATTTATTGTCGGTCAGATTCCCGCAGAACGGCGGTTCGGTTCCATGGTCGATCAGCACGGAATAGGCCTCGGCATCGAGGGTCTCTGCCAACTTCATCCTCTCTTCGTTCGACAGAGGCGTCACGTCGTAGCCTGATTCAGATGTCTTCCTTTCCATTCCGCCTATTTCTCCTTGGACTCGAGCGCGGCGATCTTCTTTTCCAACTCCCTGACTGTCTTCACCAGCTCGCCCAACTTCCGGAATGTCGCCGTCGATCGCAACCAGTCCCTGTTGTCGAAGGCCGGAATCCCAGAGATGACCTTCCCGTCCTCGACATCGTGAGACGTCGCGGATTTGGCGGTGATCACCACATCGTTTCCGACCCTCAGATGCCCGGCGATGCCGACCTGCCCGGCCAGAATCGCGCGGGCTCCGATTTCTGAACTGCCTGCGAGTCCGGTCTGAGCACAGATGAGCGCATCCTCTTCGATCGTGCAGGAATGACCGATCTGCACGAGATTGTCGATCTTCGCTCCGCGCATGATACGCGTCTCGCCCACCGATGCGCAGTCGATCGCGGTGTTCGCTCCGATCTCCACGTCATCTTCGAGGACTACGCGTCCCATCTGCGGAATCTTCAGCCAGTGCTTTTTCTCGTCCTTCGCATAGCCGAAGCCGTCGGAGCCTACGGTCGAGTTGTTGTGCACGATGCACCGTGCGCCGATCTCGCAGTTCTCTCTCACGGAAACTCCGGAGTGCAGCACGGACTTCTCTCCGATCTTTACATTTTCATAGAGCGTGACGTTGGGGTGGATGATGACGCCCGGACCGATTGTGCATCCGGGGCCGATGACCGCATTCGCCATGATCTCTGCGTTGGCATCCACCGAGGCAGTGGGATCGATCACGGCCGTGGAATGCACCGATGGTCTCGCGACGCGGTCTGGAAAGAAGTTGCGGAGAAGTCGGGTGAAGGCGAGATAGGGATCCTTGGCTCGGAGAACCACGATATCGTCGCGTTCGATCACCTCTTTCTCGTTCAAGATCAGGGCGCTCGCTCCTGTCGTCTTGATCTGTGGGGTGTACTTGGGATTCGCGAGGAAACTGATCTGGCCCGTTCCAGCCGAATCGAGCCCGGCGGGGGAGTGAATCTCCATCTCGGCATCGCCTTTTTCGAGGACCGCTCCGGTCAGTTCGCAGATTTCACGGATTTTCATAATGCAGAGATTTTAGCGGACTCGAATGAAAAAGCCATATCGTTTGTCTAACAGGCTCTCATAGAAGGGAAATCGGGTCGATTTCCAACGTCACGTTTCGAAGATCCAATTCCTTTTCCTCGGCATCACGCATCGTCGCGTCAACGACTTGTCTAAGGTCCTTTCTACTCTCCGCCTTCAATACCAGTTGGATCCGATATTCATCCTTGAGTCGGGAGAGCGGGGCAGGCGCCGGTCCGAGGACCCGGCATCGATGCCCGGTATTGTGTCGGTTGAGAGTGTCCCGAAGGTCCTGCGAGATCTGTTCGGCCCTTTCCAATTCTTTGTGGCGAATCAGAAAAGACGCGAGAGCCGTGAAAGGGGGATAGGCGAGATTGCGTCTGTATTTGAGCTCCTGCCCGAAGAATCCATCGAAGTCCTGTCTGCTCGCATGTTGCAGGACGTAATGATCGGGATGATAGGTCTGGATGAGGACGCGACCCTCTTTATCACCTCGACCAGCCCTTCCGGCAACCTGGGTGAGGAGTTGGAAGGTCCTTTCGGACGATCTGAAATCCGGAAGCCCCAGACCTGTGTCCACAGACACGACACCCACGAGCGTGACTCCGGGAAAGTCATGACCCTTCGCGATCATCTGAGTCCCGACCAGGATATCGATCTCGCCGGTTTTGAAATCGTGGAGGATGTTCTCGATGTCGTAGCGTCTTGCCGCGGTGTCCCTGTCCACACGGGCTATGCGGAGATCGGGCATCAGTTCCTCCAATTGAGTGTGAATCTGCTCGGTGCCCTCACCGATGAAGTAGAGATAACTGCCATCGCATTTCGGACAGGCATCGGGAACCCGCTCTTTGAAGTTGCAATAGTGACAGAGCAATGCACGCGCCCGTTTGTGGTAGGTGAGGGAGATGTCGCAGTTTCCGCACTTCAGTGATTCTCCGCAGGATCTGCAGAGCACGAACTGTGAAAAGCCCCTCCTGTTGAGAAGCACCATCGATTGCTCCCCGCGCTTCTTGTTCTCTCGAAGCTCCGAGATGAGTTTTCTGGAGAAGACGACATCCTTTCCTGCCATCTTGAACTCATCGCGCATGTCGACGATTTCGACAGATGCGAGATTCCTTCCGGAGACGCGTTTCGGCATCTCGATGTATTTGTATTTTCCGGTCTGGGCGTTGTGGAAGGATTCCATCGACGGAGTGGCGGAGCCGAGTACGACCACCGCTCCGCTCGCAGCGCCGCGAACGACCGCGAGGTCGCGCGCGTTGTAGAAGGGCGATTCCTGTTGACGATACGAGGCATCGTGCTCCTCGTCCACGATGATCACGCCGAGATCGTGAAGAGGCGAGAAGATCGCCGATCTTGTTCCGATCACGATCCGAGCCTCGCCCTCATGGATGCGATGCCACTCATCGTGACGTTCCCCATCTCCGAGACTCGAATGGAGGATGGCCACCGAATCTCCGAATCTCGCCCTGAGCTTTTTCGAGAAGACCGGAGTAAGCGCGATCTCGGGGACAAGCATCAATGCGGTGCGACCCTGTTCCAGCGCCTTCTCAAGAAGACGGAAGTAGACCTCGGTCTTTCCACTGCCCGTTACCCCGCGGAGGAGAAAGGTTTCGAATCTCGCACCGTCCAGAGCCTCTCCTATAACCGTCACCGCATTCTGCTGTTGATCGTCGAGTTCGTGCCGTTCGTCCACATAGGGGATGGATCTGCGCAGTGGATCTCGGCGTTTCTCCATGTCGAAGATCTCGATGCATCCCTTCTTGCTGAGCGTTCTGATGGGCGAGACTCCCACTCCTGTTTCGGAGCAGAGGTCTGTAAGGAACATCGTGTGGTCTGTCCGAGCAGACAGGGCTGAGATGATCGTGCCCTGTTGTTCGGTCAGCTTCGTCTCTGGGGGGAAGGCCAGTAGTCTCACAGCCTTGCGAAACATCGGTCTCGCGCCGCCCTTTCGTTCCTCGAATCTCGAAACGGCGTCGCCCCGTTCGACGAGGAGTCTCGCAGCAGAACCGGAATTCCGTCCGAACATCTCGACCAAATCATCGATGCCCGTGGGTCCATTCTCACCAAGCCAAAGCAACAGTTCCTCGTTCTTCCCGAGGCGACCCGAAAATTGACTGAGTCTCATCCTTCCTTGATCGGTGATTTCGAAGATTTCGCGGAATCGGGCGGTCAGCCCGGCGGGAAGCGAACCCTTTAGCAACTCGCCGAGTGATGCCGCGTAATATCTCGAGGCCCACCTCGCGAGTTCCATCACGGGGTCGATGATGAGTGGCTCTTCATCGACTATCTCCACGATGCCCTTGATCTTGGAGTCATCAATGGATTGTTTGTCATCGAGGGAGGTGTTCACCTCGACGACGAAGCCGGTGAGTCGTCTGTTTCCGAAGGGAACCACGACCCTCTTTCCGATCAGTCCGGCCTCGATTGTTTCTACGGGCGCGCGATAAGTGAAATTCCTGAGTGGCGGAATCGGCAACGCCACCTCCAGATACACTGAATCTGTATTCGCCTTTGAATTCATCGGGATTTCTACGAAGAGTCTGAGACGGTGCGCGACTCTGACTGGACGTCACAATGTGGTCAGATGATACCCCATTGAATTACTTACGGGAAAAACTCCGCTCCGCGACGGCTCTCGGGCGTGGATCAGATTTGAGCCAGAGTCGATAGGACCTGTTTCGACTGGCCGCACTCTTCGGAATCACCGATTCGCGTCCGCATCTTCGATGGCGACGATCAGCTCCGCGGCCTGCTTTATCTCGTCGGCGACGAAGTGGGATGATTCGCCGATGCGCGTTTCATGCTGACTTCCGTACCCGGTGCGCACGAGGATCGCCCTCATGCCGATGCCTAGTCCCGTCATCACATCCAGTTCTTTGTCGCCGACCATCCATGACCGACCGAGATCGATGCTCAGATCCGAAACAGCCGACCGCAACATGCCATCGGATGGTTTTCGACATTCACATCCTTCATCCGGAAGGTGAGGGCAGAAATAGAAGGCATCGATGATGTCTCCGGTGAGTTTCTGAATCCGTGAATGAACCGAAGCAACAGAGCTTTCGTCGAAGAGACCTCTTCCGACACCGCTCTGATTGGTGATGACGACGAGTAGGAATCCCTTGCTCCTAAGAAGTCTCAGGGCTTCGACCGTTCCCGGAAAAAGACTGACCTGATCCGGATCGCTCAGGAAGTTCACTTCCTCGATGAGGGTGCCGTCTCTGTCCAAGAACACAGCCTTGTTGTTGAAATCACTCATCTCGACTCGACTCCCATGCTCGACACGGCGAGCTCGAAGACCTCGGTTGCGGTGATCTGGGCCATGCATCGGTGGTCGATCGGGCAATCCCGGAGCATGCAGGGCGCGCAATCCACCTTCTTCCTGATGACGACCGCCTTTTCGGACAGAGGCCTCGTCGCGACCTCATTGGTGGGACCGAAGATCGCGATTGTCTTCGTCCCGACCGCCGGGGCGATATGGGTCAGTCCCATGTCATTTCCGATATAGAGATCTGCTGCGGCGATCACGCCGATGGCATCCGAGAGATTCGTCTTTCCGCAGAGGTCTGCAGGCCTCGACCTCGAAAGGCGCACCACTTCATCGGCGACGGACTTCTCCGCTTCGGATCCGAGGATCACCACAGAGGCATCCAGCTTTTCCGTCATCATGTCGGCGAGATCCGCGAAGCCCTGTGACTGCCAACGTTTCGCTCGCGAGTTCTGGGATCCGACCCCGAGCACGACGAGTCTCTTGTCGCTTGCCACGCCGGCAGCCTTCAAGATTTCACGGGCGGAGGCCAACCGTCGAGTCGAAACCGACAGTCGAGGCTCGTTGAAATCGCCATCGACCCGCCCGATCTCTTGCGAGTCCAAGAAGGCTCGGACCAGCTTGGTGTAAAGCCTTGATTCGTGCTCTGAGTCCTTCCAATCAGGAATCGGGATCGATTCAGTCAGAAGGATTCCACGACCACCGCTTTTGAATCCGAATCGGATCGGGATGCCGGCAAGATGGGCGAGAAGGGCGGAGTGAAAGGAATTAGGAAAGAGTATGGTCGCATCGAACCGGGCTTTTCGAAGCACACCGGCCTGTCGCAGCGTTCCTCCGAGCGACCGGTGATCTTCCTCGAGTACGATCACCTCATCAAGGAACTCGGCTCCGTCGAACACCGCCTTCGCCCAAGCACCCGTCAGAAGTGCGATGTGGGCATCAGGAAGATGTGCTCGCAGCATCCGCATCGCGGGCACGCTCATCACGGCGTCCCCGACCCAATTCGTTCCGCGGATGAGAATTCTCATGTGGTCCCGGTCTCCCTGCCCGCGAGATAGAATGCGATGTGATCGAGATTCTTGGTCGGTTCCCATCCCAACTCGTGACCCACGAGGGTGAGATCGCTCACATATCTGAGTTGAAGAGGTCTCGGTACGGAGTCAGATTCCCTGACCACCGCCTGAAGCCCTGTGACCTCCTCGAGTCTCTGTATGAATCCTCGAAGTGTATCCGTGTTCATTCTTCCGCCACCTAGATTGAATGTGCCACGACGGAGTCCCGACGAGTGGAAGGATTCGATCGCCGAGTTCATATCCGAGATGTGGAGAAAATCACGGACAGGCGATGGTCCAGGGGGCAGAAGTATCGGTTCTCCCGTGTTGATCTTTTCAAGAAAGTCGAATGGGAAGTTCGGAACGGTTCCTCGATCGGGACGGGCGCAGATGGTCGACAGCCTGAAGATGCATAAGCGGACGCCACGCACGTTGGCGTAGTAGTCGAGGTATCTTTCAGCGATCGCTTTCGACCATTCGAGCGGGCTCTGTCCGCTGAACTCCGTCGGGCATGTTTCGGGCACTTCCGGGAAGGAGTTGGCGTTCGCCCCATACACGTCCTTTGTCGATGAGAAGACGAGGGTCGCCCCGGGTCTCATCGCTTTTATGACATTCAGAGTGCCTTCCACGTTGGTCATGAAGACCTGTTCGGAGGAATCGGGGGATTTGTCGAGGAGAGCGGCCATATGCACGACGAGATCGAAATCCTCGAGCACCCCCATGTCATGGAGGCTGAGAACGTCGTGACCGCTGTGGCGGGATATATCCGCCGCCGAGAAATGTCGGACGATATGCGAACCGAGGAATCCGCTCCCACCTGTGACTGCAACCTTCATAACTCCTTCGCTTGTCAGAACAAGGTAATCAGTTCCTAGCTAGACATCAACTCGCCGATATCGTTAAACTTTGAACGGTTCGAAGCAATTCTTGCACTCCTGACCTTTTGATGCCAAGACAATCCAAAACAACCATCAGAAGCACGCCGTCGAGGGGCAAGGTCTCATCGCGTCGCAACAACGCGAAGTCCGGCGGGTCCGGCTTCTTCCGGCGCCTGGTCGCTAGCAGAGGCTTGTGGGTCGCGTTGACCCTGGTCTCGGCGTTGACCCTTTCACTTCTCACCTACCTTTGGATCGATTACTCGGGTGAAATCGACCGCCGGCTTCTGGGTGGTGAGGTGTTCACCCGCTCCTCGGGAATCTACTCCGCGCCGAAATCGATACGGAAAGGAGATTCCTTGAGTCGTGCAGACCTCTTGATGCACCTTCGTGCAGCCGGATCTGTCAGCAAATCCGAGAAGGCGGACCCCTCGCGCAGCCGTCATTCTATCCGTGGAAATACCATCGAGATCGAGACCGGCGAGAATTCCCATATCGATGGCAGACAGGAATTCCCGTCACTCAGGGTGGATTTCGATTCCTCGGGTAGATCCGTCAGGAGAATCGTCGAGATCGGTTCGGGAAGGGAACTGAACGAAGCCTTTCTGGAACCTAGGCTCCTGATATCGCCAGCGGGGGAAGGTGATGGAAGAAGACGGGTCGTGACATTCGAGGACCTGCCATCACATCTCGTCGATGCCATAATCGTCACGGAGGACCGCTCGTTCTTCGATCACTACGGAGTCAACGTACGAGGAATCCTGAGAGCGCTCTGGGCGCGTTACGATGCAGCCAATGAAGACTCACCGCTCTCGAGACAGGGAGGCTCGTCGATCACCCAACAACTCGTCAAGAATCTCCTGCTGACGAGTGAACAGACGATACAGAGAAAGTTGAAGGAAGCCTATATGTCCTTGATTCTGGAGACTCGTCTGGACAAGAAGGAGATCTTCACCCTCTATGCCAATCAGATCTATCTGGGACAGCAGGGCGGTCTTTCGATATACGGGGTAGGTGAGGCGGCTCAATCATATTTCGGTAAGGATGTGAACCAGCTTACCGTCGGTGAATCCGCCCTCATCGCCGGAATCATTCGGAGTCCCAATCGTTACAACGTTAGCGCCAATCAGGAGCGCGGGGTCCAGAGACGGAACCAGGTTCTGCAGTCCATGGTGGAGGCGGGCAAGTTGAGTCAGACCGAAGCGGACAGGGTCAAGGCCTCCAAGCTCAGCCTCAGAAAGACGGGCTCGAGTGTCGATCAGGACGGACTCGCATATTTCTCCCAGTATGTCCTCGACCAGACCGAGAGTCTCGTCAGCGACCCCGATGCGGTCCAACGCCTGCGAATCTACACCAGCATCGATCCGGATCTTCAGAAAAAGGCGAACGAGGTTCTTTCAAGACGTGTGATGGCCCTCGAGGCGAGGATAGGAAAGCGTGCGAAGAGCCCATTGAATGCCGCGTTGATCTCGATCAGACCGAAGACCGGAGAAGTCGTCGCGATGGTCGGAGGAAAGAGTTTTTCCGAGAGTCAGTTCAATCGTGCCGTCAACGCGAAGCGTCAACCGGGATCCGTCTTCAAACCCTTCGTTTATGCCGCCGCGATAAACAGCCCGTATGATGCGGGGTTCCGTGTGATGACTGCGGCGACGATGTTCAGGGACGAGAAGAAGACATTCAAGATCGGCAACGAGTCGTATTCCCCCAGCAACTTCGGTGAAACCTTCTCAGGAAAGGACATCTCATTGCGTGACGCGCTCGTGCTATCGAAGAATGTCGTCACCGTCGAACTCGGGCTGGAGCTCGGAATCACAAATGTGATGAACTTCGCGTCGAGGTTCGGATATCCGAGGGTCGACAGGGCTTTCGCATCCATGTCCCTGGGAACCGCAGAGGCGACTCCGATGCAGGTCGCGGAGAGTTATTCGGTCTTCGCGAATCTCGGCGATCGAGTCACCCCTAAGTCGGTGGTGAGAATAACCACCGGTGACGGAAGAACAGTCTCCGAGCCGACTTCGACGAAGGTAAACGTCATCCGTCCGAACGTCGCCTACATCATCAACGATATACTCAAAGACACGGTCAATCGGGGCACGGCCGCCAGACTCGCGGAATGGGGACTGAACAATTCCTCTGGCAAGGGTGACATAGCCGGCAAGACGGGATCTTCGAGGGATGGATGGTTCGTGGGTTACACCCCGGAACTTCTGACTGTTGTGTACGTCGGCTTCGACGATGGTAGCGATCTAGGTCTCACAGGTTCGGAATCGGCGATGCCGATCTGGGCCGACTACATGCGTGAGGCTTTGAGAATCAGACCTGAGTATCAGGGCAAGTGGGAGATTCCCGCCGGAATTCGCCTCGCGGAGATAGACCGTCGCAACGGGGGGCTGATTCGTGAATTGTCCGAGGGAGAGGAAGCACTCTCGACTGTTGAAGAACCTGCGGTCGATCAGAATGTCACGCAGGATGAAAAGCCCGCGGTCGCTTCATCCGAGCCGGTCTCTTTCAAACGGGTCGAGCTATTCATTGTCGGAACGGTGCCGGTAAGGTCTGCTCAGGAACCGCAGCCCGATGAGACTCTCAATAAGCCTGACGATCCTCCGACTGCATCGCCTCCAGAAGAGCCGAGCGGAAAACCGAACAATTGAAAAGGGGCCGAAGCCCCTTTTCATTTGATGTTCATTCCGAGAGTCCGGATCAGGAATCCGTAGACATCGGCTGCTTCCTCTATCTGTTTCGATGTCGGCTTTCCTGCCCCGTGTCCCGCGTTCGTCTCGATGCGGATCAGCACCGGGGCATCTCCGATCTGTGATGCCTGAAGTGCCGCGGCGTATTTGAAACTATGGGCCGGGACTACCCGGTCGTCATGGTCGGCTGTGGTGACGAGAACGGCCGGGTACTTCACATCCCTTCGGATGTTGTGAACGGGAGAATAGGCGAGAAGAGCTTTGAACTCCTCCGGATTCTCACTCGATCCATAGTCGGACACCCACGCGCGACCGATTGTGAACTTGTGGAACCTCAACATATCCATCACTCCCACGGCCGGAAGTGCCGCACCGAAGAGTTCCGGTCTCTGGTTCAGGACCGCGCCGACGAGCAGGCCACCGTTGGACCCACCCGAAATCGCGAGCTTCGATGGACGCGTGTACCTGTTCTCGATCAGGTATTCCGCTGCCGCGATGAAATCATTGAAGACATTCTGCTTCTTGAGTTTCGTCCCCGCTTCGTGCCACTCCTCACCGTATTCGGCTCCACCTCGGATGTTCGGCATCGCGAATATCCCACCGTTCTCCATCCAGACCATCCTAGATACTGAGAATGACGGAGTCATCGAGATGCTGAAGCCACCGTATCCGTAAAGCATGGTCGGATTGTTTCCCTCGAGAGTCAGTCCCTTCTTGTGGACGATGAACATCGGTACGCGGGTTCCATCCTTGCTGGTGAAGAAGACCTGCTTCGTCTCGAATGAATCCGGGTCGAACTTCACCTCGGGCTTTCGGAAAACGGATGATCTTCCGGTGGTCATGTTGTATCGATAGATGACCGGTGGACTGTTGAATGTGGAGAATGTGTAGAAGGTCTCCTTGTCCTGGACGCGACCTCCGAATCCCGAAGCGGTTCCGATTCCCGGCAACTTTATGTATCTGACGAATCGTCCATTGCGATCGTGGATTCGCACCTGCGTGTAGGCGTCTTTGAGATAACTTGCCACCAACTTGCCATCGAGCATCGAAGCCCCCTCGAGGGTCTCCTTCTTTTGTGCGATCACGTCACGCCACACCGGTTTGGCGGCTTTCACATTGATGGAAACGATCTTTCCAAGCGGAGCATTCCTGTCGGTTCTGAAATAGAAGACGTTCCCGACGTTCGCGACGTATGTGTAGTCAGCCACCAGTTCATCGATGACAGGGAAGATTTCCGCATTCGGTTTCGTCAGGTCCTTGAGGTAGACCATGTTCATCGGAGCCGTTCCGCGTCCGACGTTGATCAGGAGCCACCTTCCGTCATCGGTTACATCTCCTCTGACGAACTTCTGCCCATCCTCGGGGCGTTCGTAGATGAGTCTGTCCTCGGACTGGTCCGTGCCCATTTTGTGAAAGTAAAGTTTCTGGAAAAAGTTCTGTGCAGAAAGCCTGCCCTTCGAGTCGGCTTCCGGATAGCGCGAGTAGTAGACCCCCGAGCCGTCTGCGAGCCACGACACACCGGAGAACTTGATGTGCTTCAGGACATCGGGTAGACGATTTCCAGTCTCGATGTCCATGAAGCGCCATTCCTGCCAGTCGGATCCCGCAACAGCGATTCCGTAGGCGAGAGTCTTTCCATCTTCCGAGACCGACAGTCCGCTCAGTGCCGTCGTGCCGGCGGCATCGAGGGTGTTCGGATCGAGCAACACCCTTCCGCTTCGACGGAGATCGGATGTGACATAAAGCACGCTCTGGTTCTGGAGTCCGTTGTTCTTGAAGTAAAAATATCTCCCGCCACGTTTGAACGGGGCTCCATAGCGTTCGTAATTCCAAAGTTCGGTGAGTCGTTCCCGCAGTTTGGCCCTCTCGGGAATCTGGTCGAGGTATCCGAACGTGACCTTGTTCTGGGCGGCCACCCAGGCCTTGGTCTCCTCGGAGTTGTCATCTTCTAGCCACCGGTACGGATCGGCGACCTTGGTCCCGAAGTAATCGTCCACAGTATCCATCTTCCTGGTCTCTGGATAGCTGATTCTGGTTTGTGCAATCGAGTTTGAAGTCATCGAAATCATGACAAGGGCGACAAGCGCTAGATGAAATCTCATTGGTTCGTCTCCGCGACTGGAATTTTTGTCCCTTGATGATATCCCAATCGTCCGAAACCTGAAACGACTGGGCGGTCCCGACTTTTCATTAGCCGGGACCGCCTCTTGCGGCCGAATGCCCGGTTGACGGACCTCTAGCCCTCGGCAGATCGGTCCGCCGAAGGTTTGGGTCTCCTTCGATTGGATGGACGCAAGGGGGCAACCTCTTCGTCGGATGCCGCCTTGCCCCCCGCACTGTCCACCAGCTCGGCCATTCTCCTGTAAGCAGAGCCCGTCTCCGCGTCTCCGCCGGCCTCCTTCATTATTGCAATCGCAAGGAGGTGGTCACGATTCGGAATTCTTCTTCCGGACTTCATCGTGCTGCGCCGATGCGAAGCCAGCTCGATCAAAGATCCCTCTGAAGCCATCTCCGACTCGACATCCCTGAGGGAACCGGCAATCACATCATCAGCACTGTCGAGAATAGTCTTCGCCATCGGATCGGAAGGCATGAACCGGAGAAGCGAGGACGCGATGCGTGACGCCCCCTTCCAGTCCCGATCCTCGAAATGTATCTTCGCGAGACGTCGCATCGCGGCAAGTGAAAGTGGATTTCTTTCCAACGCGTTCTGAAGAGCAAGCTTGGCCTCGTATCTTCGAGCCGACACGAATAGAAGATCGGCTCTCAGCAGTTGGATTTCCTCACTTGGACACTCTCCAGTCTCGATTCGTTCGATATCCTGAAGCGCTGTCTCAAAGTCACCGCGGATCAGTCCGGTTATCTTTGCGGACGCCAGGAGCAAGGCGCCTTTCGGTGCACCCGCTCTTTCTGCCGCGCGCATCAACAACTCGATGTTTCGGTCGAAGTCGATAAGCGCCGGCTTTCCTCCCTCAATCGCATTTCTCACGATCGCGTCTAGTTTCAAGAGATAGGCGCGATGATCCGAAGGGTGCTGTTCTATCGCACTGTCCGCGAGGGATTCCGCATCGGTAAGGGATTGGGCGGTTTCCATCCCAAGCAGGAAGGCAATCTGCGTGAGCATGTTGTTCAGGAAACTTCGGGAACTCCTTTCGCGCCGCTCTTCGCGGAGCCTCCAGCACGAATTCATCGTTTCGAAGAAGTCGTCGATTATCCTCCGAGCCGACTTGATTCCGAGCTCCATGGTTTTGGCTTCCTGATTGCCGATGGTGGTCCTGAATCTGACCTCGCCTGTCGCTGGGTTTGTGAATTCGATGGCGATGTCGGATCTGTCACTCTTGGCTGATCTGCCAGTTCGTATCTCAACAAAGACCCCTCCCATCGCTCGTTGGATTCCACGATTGGGCTTACGCGAATAGAGGTGGATCTCTTCGTGTTCGCTTGCTGCGCTCTCGAGGCAGAAGTTGAGCGTGTCGATAGGGCCATCGGGCCCTGTGTCGGAGTTTCTCAGCACCACGACTCCGACACATTTCCCGTCATGATCACATCCCGGATCTGAGGCCCCCACCTCCGATTCAGTTGTGTCAACTGCGAAACAATAACCGACTCCCGGAACGGTGCGGACTATCACTTCGTCGGAGAAGAATCGCAAAGCGGACCGGAGATTGGATATCTGAACCGCGAGATTCCCCTCCTCGACCGCGGCATCGGCCCATACCCGTTCCATGATCTCTTCCTTCGAGACGACCTGACCGGGATTCTCAGCGAGAATCGCCAGTAGATCAAAGGCCTTCGGATTCAGACCCACCTCTCGGTCGGCGCAGAGCAGTCGCCTCTCCGATGGGATGAGTGTGAAGTCACTGAATGAAATTTTCCTCATGTCTTTTTGTCAATGAAGAGGGGGTTTGAATTTATCTCGATTGCTCTCCCACGAAATCACGCTGCTCACTGAGCGAGACAACCCCTCTACCAGTTCTCTTAAGTGCTAATGAAGCGCAGATTCACAAAAAACTTTAAAAATTGAGGACTTTTTTGTTCGAGGACCGATAACATCCGTTGCAGTTGGTGAGGAGAGGTTTCAGAAGTCTCTGTTTTAGTGGTTTTTTTCGGAGATTTCACTAGGTTAGGCTTTCAGGCGATCGAACGGACTTTCCCGCCCTCTGTACAACAGAGAAATCCCGCCTGAACGCCCAAACGCCAGTCCCTCATTCCTCACCCCTCGCTCCTTGATCATTCTTTGGTGAGGGAGTCAGAACCCGACGGTCGAAAGATCGTCGGGTATTTTTTTGAGTACCGCCAAAGAGACGGGACGGTCTTAGAAAGGTTTCATGAAGATTCGTCTTTCTAAAGGACTATTCAGAGAGCCATGTGGAGAATCAACCTGTCGATGAGCGGGGGCGGCAGGTTCCCGGAGGTTCGGAAGCATGACGCATCCACTTCGGAGTCTCTTGTACAGACCTGTCTCGGGACTCTCGGGTGGATCGGTTGCAACCGAATCTCCGGGGACGCCGGAAAGCCTACCTCACGCTCCCTCCGCTCACGTAGAGGTGGCAGAAGGTCAAGGCACTCGGGGGAAATGGGGCTCCCGACTTCCTGGCTGCCGAACCCGCTCATCGGCGGTTGAAAAACTAAACCAAGACGCCAAGGGAACAGGCACCTGGCTCGAGCAACGACTCATTGAAGGTCGGTTGTGAGAACCAGGTGCCTGTTTGTTCATTTCATCTGTTCCGCGGAATGAATGTCGGTCGGTCGACGCTCTCAGATGAGGCGCCGGAGTTCTGCAACGGAGTCGACCAATGCGTCCACGGTCCTGTCGACGTCCTCCGGCTGATTGAATCGTCCGAAGCTCACCCTCAGGGATGACTTCGCCACATCATGCGTCCGTCCTATGGCGAGCAACACATGCGATGGCTCGATGGTGCCGGAAGCGCAGGCTGATCCAGTCGAGACAGCGAATCCCTTCTGATCCAGGAGGATGAGCAGGCTCTCACCCGAAACATCCTCGAATGACAGATTGGTGATGCCGGGCAGTCGATCTCCCGAGCCGTTCACAGTGACACCCGAGATTCTGCCGACAATCGTCGATTCGAATGCATCGCGCATCGCGGTCACAGTTAGGAATTCGGATTGGGACTCGGCCGAACAGAGCTCGCAGGCGGCGCCGAACGCCACGATGCCTGCCACGTTTTCGGTTCCAGGTCTCAGCCCCTTTTCATGAGGACCTCCCTTGGACTGCGGGACGATCTTCAGGCCCTTGCGGACATAGAGGGCGCCTGTTCCCTTAGGTGCGTACAATTTGTGAGCCGAAAAGCTCATGAGATCGCAGTCCAGGGAAGGGATGTCGACCGGAATCTTTCCGAGCGCCTGCACGGCATCTGAGTGGAGATGGATCTCCGATCCGCGCTTTTTTGATTCACCTACTATCCGGGAAATCTCCCGAAGGTTCTGAACAGTCCCGAGCTCGTTGTTCGCCATCATCACCGAGACCAGAAAGGTTCCGTCTCCGATGGCCTTCTCGATGACGGCCGGGTCGATAATCCCATTTGCATCAGGATCGATCTCAGTTACCTCATGCCCCATGTGTGCAAGATCTCTCATCACCTCGCGAACAGCAGAGTGTTCGATCGAGGTCGTGACTATGTGTCCGCCAGGGAATCGGGAGGCGAGTCCTCGGATCGCGATGTTGTTCGATTCCGTTCCGCCTGAAGTGAAGATGACCTCTGCGGGCGAGCAGTTCAGAAGGTTCGAGACCTGCCTTCTCGCGCGGTCGATGGCGTTTCGGGATTCCTGTCCGAAACTGTGGACGCTGGATGGATTTCCGAAATGCTCCTTGAGGAACGGAACCATCGATTGGAAGACCCTGGGGTCCACGGGAGTCGTCGAGGCGTTGTCAAGATATATCCTTGGCATCTGTGGGATTCTATATGACATCAGAATTCAAATAAATGCGACCTTTCGAGGTCGGACTGCCGATGGATGCACTTGGCCCGGCGGAACCGAAACTTGCGGTTCGATGAACTCACAAGGTACATTGAAACCAGTCATTCAGAGGCAAAAAGATGGATTTCACCACCAAAGAACTTCTCAAAAGATACGCCAAGCTCGCAATCGGCCAGCCGTTCTCGCCGATTCTCCTGAACATCCTTGTCACGAGCGTATGCGACATGCGTTGCACCCACTGTTTTTTCACTGATGAGCTGGACGACCGTCCCCGCAAGAAACTGCAGATGAAGACGGAGGAACTCGAGAAGATATCCGAGACCTTGGGTGGAAATCTTGGCGTTCTGATCATCGCCGGGGGCGAACCGTTCACCAGGAAGGATCTTCCTGAGATCGTCGGAGCCTTCCACCGCAACAACAAGCTTGAATCCGTCTACTTGATGTCCAATGGGCAGATTCATCCGCGAATCTTCCCGGATGTCACCAGAATCTGTCAGGAGAACCCGAATCTCAACGTCACGATAGCCTTGGGAATAGACGGTCTTGAAGAGGAGCACGAGAAGATCAGACAGAAGCCCGGCAGTTGGGCGAAGGCGATTCACACCGCGAGGACCCTGCAAGAGATGAAGAAGGAGTTTCCGAACATCGACGTGCAGACCTGCACCTGCGTGATGAACTCCAATCAGGATCGCATCTTCGAATGGTACGACTTCCTCAAGCATGACCTGAAGCCGGACAAGATCAACATCAACTACATCCGACCTCCGTCCAAGGACCCGAACGAGTTGAACTTCGATCACAATCGATATGCCCAACTCTCACACATGATCCTCGAGGATGTGCGCAATTCGGCCATCAAGAACAACTACTCGGGAGACGCCGGTTTCTTCAAGGCCGCGATCGACCTCTACATGCATGACCTGATTGCCAAGGTCAAGGAAACCAACGAGGCGCAGATGACCTGCTACGCGGGAACCGCTGGTGCTGTCATATACGATGAGGGAACTCTCTCTTCCTGCGAGAACAAGAGCGCGGTCACCAACCTGCGCGATTGGGATTGGAATTTCCAGGCCGCGTGGAATTCACCCGTGATGAAGGCCAGGAGGAAAGAGGTGGCCAATGGATGCTTCTGTACCCATGAATCCAACTCCTACTATCCCTCGTTGCCTTTCAACCCCGGACATCTCGTCCAGATCAAGAAACTCGAGAAGGAAATGAAGCAGGCCGCACGAGAACTTGGCCACAAGGTTGGTTCGCCGGAGGCGGTCACCGGGAGCTGAGCGGTCCGAATGTCCGAAGGCACCCCGAAAATTCTGATTCTTTCCTCTGACACCGGGGGCGGACACCGATCTGCCGCCCAGGCCATAGCAGAGGGGGTCGAGAGATTCTGGCATGGCGATTCTTCCGCAGTCAGAATTCTCAAGGCGGTCGAGGACTCCCATCACATCACAGAGAAGCTGGTTCGGTTCTACAACTGGATGTTGCGTCACAAGCAGCATCGGATGAAGTACCTGTTCTGGTTGGTCAACAGATTCCGTCCGGAGAAAAGCGAGTTCTTTTTCAAGAGATGTGCAGGTTTCTGCCGGAGCCAATTCGAGAAATGGTGTCCCCACGTGGTTGTGAGCGTGCATCCTCTGACTCAGCACCTCGTCGCTCGGGTTCTGAAAGAGCTGGGTCTCTCGGAAAAAATACCATTGGTCACCGTTGTAACCGATCCGGCCTACGGATTTTGGAAGGGGTGGGCGTGTGATGATGTCTCCCTCTACCTCGTCGCGAATGAAAACGCCAAGAAGCAGTTGGTCGATTACGGGGTGAGTCCTGAGAAGATAAAGATTTCAGGGATGCCGGTCCATCCGAAGTTCACTCCTGTCGATGAAAGTGACGCGCGAGAGGCCAGGAAGCATTTCGGACTCGATCCTGACAAGTTCACAGTCTTCGTCAATGCCGGCTGGATCGGCGGGGGGAACATACCCCAGATTTTCAAGGAACTGGTCAGGGGCAAGCTCGATGTACAGGCGATTTTCTTGGCAGGAAAAAATGACGACTTGCGACGCGAGGTGGAGACTCTTGCAGCGACTGCGACTTTTCCGGTGAAGGTGATCGGTTATTCCGATGACGTGGAGAGGTTGATGCACTCGGCCAACGTGATGATATCGAAGCTCGGTGGACTGACCACGTTTGAAGCGCTTGCCTGCAGATTGCCCATCATCGCAGATGCGACCACAAGGCCGATGCCTCAGGAGGCCGGGACTGCGGACCTTCTGGTGAAAGAGGGAGCGGGAATAGTCCTTGAGAAGAGTGCTGACGTCGTCCCGATTCTGCAGTCATTGATATCGGACAAGGTGAGGTACTCGCAGATGAGAGCCGCGGCCCTAAGATTGGGTTTCCCGGATTCCACCAGAACCATCATCGAAGAGATAACGAAACTGATTCCCGACCGCAACGCCTTGGGCGAATCCGCCTCCTGAAATTAGTCGACTTGTCAGAACCCATCGATTTCTTTACCCTTTCGGCTTGGCCTGATTTATCAATTTATCAATCTAGCTCTCTCTGGAGGTCGTTTTGAGCCTGCTATTGGATGGAAAATTGGCTTTTGTCTCTGGTGGATCGCGCGGAATCGGCGCGGCCATCTGCGAAGTGCTCGCAAGGGAAGGGGCAGACGTGGCCTTCAACTACATCTCGAGTGATTCACTCGCAGCCGAGGTCAAGTCCAAGATCGAGGCTCTCGGTCGACGATGCATGACTTTCAAAGTTTCCGCGACGGACCGGATGGGAATGAAGCGGGTCGCAAGGGAAGTGATGCAGGAGTGGGGACCGATAGACATCCTCATCAACAACGCCGCAGTCAACAAGGCGGACAACTTCGCCACCACGACGGAGCAATCCTGGGACTCGATCATCGATACCAATGTCAACAGTCTCTTTGCGGTCACCAAACCTTTCTACAAACAAATGATTCGCAAGCGGATGGGAATGATTTTGAACATCACCTCTGTTGGAGCCATCAGAGCACTCCCGACCTCGGTTCACTATGCAACCGCAAAGGCGGCGATGATCGGCTTCACGAAGTGCCTTGCGAGGGAAGCTTCCAATTTCGGAATCTCGGTCAACGCGATCGCCGCGGGAATATTCGACACGGACTTGGGCAACACCCTTCCCCAGAGACTTCTTCAGATGCATGACTTCTGGGTCTCCAAGGGGAGAATGGGAAGACCATCGGAGCTCGCCGAGGTGGCCGCATTCATGGTCAGCGACAGAAACAGCTTCATGAATGGAGAGGTGGTCATTGTCGACGGCGGAGCCGTGACGTGAGGCTGTATCCAAGTGGGATTGATGGGGACGCGCACCACCGCGTCCCCTCTTTTTTGATCGATAAAACCCTGAAATTGAATTTCAATTCTAAGTACTTGAAAATAAAGCACTTAGCTTGACAATACCATTCCCGTCTTGGTAGATTCCTTGAAACTTTGAATTTGTCGGCAAGGAGAAAGAAATGGGTAGAAAGGAATTGGTTGAAAATCTGAACAAAGCGCTCAGTCTTGAATTATCTGGCGTCATTCAGTATTCCCAGCACAGCTATTTGGTCACCGGGTCTGACCGTGAGGTCTTCCGTGATTTTTTCCGAGACCTCGCCGAGGAGGCGCAGAAGCACGCCCACATCCTCGGCGACAAGGTGGTTGCCCTCGGTGGCGTTCCAACCGTCGAACCTGCGATCATCAGGCAGTCGGTCGACTTGAAGACCATGTTGAATCAGGGTCTTGAGTTGGAACGCGAGGCGATTGCGGCTTACATGGCCGCTTGGTCGGCCTGTGATGATTCCGATCTGGTCCAGAAGTTCTGGCTGGAGGGACAGATTGCCGAGGAGCAGATGCACATAGAGGAATTCGAGAAGTTGACCTCGCAGCGCACGGCTTCGGTCTCATCGGATCGCATCGTCCTCAGGGAAGTGAAATAGTTGAAGAGAAATCGAATTGAAAAGGGGGGAGTCATCGACTCCCCCCTTTTCAATTCACAACCACCGGTTGTGGCTTAACCTGGAAAGTTTATGATTTTTGAACCGACTGTACTCTCCGGGTCTTCCCGGTCTCTCGAGATTCGCGCAGCCGATATAAGACGATGAATATCATCCAACATGGTGTCGGGGAATCTGAGGGTCTTTTGGTCACACCAGCCCAACCCGTCGGTCCAGGTCGAGAGTCTGATTTCCACCGAATCTCCATCAAGAGACACCGAAATCCGGGTCTCTCCGTCGATCAAGGGCAGAAATTGTTTGTTCAGCGAGTTCATCTAAAGTGAAAGTCAATTTCAATAAGGATAATTTGAAAAGGGGCTTTGGTCAAGCCCCTTTTCCTGACTATTTCTGATTTCTCAACCCGGTCACAAAGCGTTCGAAATCTGCTGTATTCGCTGGGGGATTCGCGGCTTTGCCTATTGCCAGAGCTCTTTCCCCGGTCGCAATCGCATCGGCGGTCCTGCCGCTCGCGGCCAGAAGTTGGGCTTTTGCTGAAAGCAATTGAAAGGTCTCACGGATCTTGAGGGCTTCATCGAGCCATGAAATAGCTTCCTGATAGTTCGTCTTCAGTTGGAAGTTGAGCACATAGGAGGCACCTTGGGAGAAGGGGCGAATGTCATCCGCCGTCCTTTTGGAAATCGTGTTACGGATTGTGGAGATGCTTCTTCCATGGACATCGCCGATGTCGATGACGAAAGGTATACGGATCTTCTCCCATGAGATCACCGCCTTCGCAGAAGAGACCGACACATCGCTGAAAGAATAGGAGAGGGTCTCGTGATGATCGGAGCTTTCGGGCATAACCGATACTCTCAGAGCATCACTGCCCGGTTGATAGGTGAAGCTACCCCACTTGTCATTGTCCCTGCTGAAGATGAGAACGAATTCCTTTTCCATCGGGAGTACATGGAATCCATATTTTCCAGCGGGCAGTTCCTGCCCGTTGATTCTCACCTCGCGCGAGAATTCGAAGGTGGTGTTTTCGTCGGCTCCCGCTCTCCAGACTTCATTGTAGGGAACCAGACCACCCCAGACCTTCCGTCCGCGGACATTCGGACGTCCATAAACCACGTTGACCTGGACATCTCCGATGGACAACTCGACCCGTTCCTTCTGACTCTGTCGGGGCAGGGTCATCTGACCCATGGCGAAAGAGGCGGACACGAGCAACAATGCGAGAGAGAAGAGAACTTTCATCTTATTTTGGAACCTCCAGGCGAATTTTTGCTTTCTCTATGAATTCACGAATCATGGCTTCGACGCGTCGGGTCATCTCGCGGCTGATCAAGCTTTCACCGACCATTCCAGCCAGGGGATGGAGGTCGCGAGGATTTTGTCTTCTCAACTCTACTCCGTGTGAGAATTCGACCGTCGTCACGTGAGATTCAATAGTCGCGAATCGCGCGCTGAATCTCAAGAAGTTGCGGGTCTCGCCCTTCCGAGGTCCCCATTCCATGGACTCGCCGTCGATGCTCTCCGGTTCGACCTGGAAACGTTCCCTCAGTGAACCCACCACAGGGATGTCTGCTCTGATGGTCCAATGGGCGACGCCCTTCAGGTCGGTGTGGATCGATTCGATGCCGGGCATCAGGTCTACAAAATTACGAAGGTCGGAGAAGTAGTTGAAGGCTTCTTGTCGATCGCATCGAACCACGAATGAATCAACGAAGTGAGCCTTCACCCTGAACATCTCCGACCCTCGCAACTTCCGAATCAGAACAGAATCGAATTGAAGAAGGGCCTCGTCAGAGATCTGAAGATTCCCCTGAAGAACGGATCTTCGGCGAATAGAATCACCTGTCCCGAACCATCCCTCTCTGCGATCATGTGAGAGGTGCCTTTGAGCAAGCGCTCGGTGTTGCCCTCCCAAACGAATCCCGAGATGGTGAGTGGCTTCGAAGGATTCGCCTCGAAGACGAGAACGTTGCTGCCTTCCTTGCTGTATTGGAAGAAGTATCCACTGGCCAGAAGCACGGGTACGTGATCGTCGTCGATTCCGAAGGAGAATTTGGTGGTTCTGTCCACCCGCGCCCTCATGATCGCACCTGCGACACCCTCTGGGACCTTCCCTGCAGTCGCCGAGGGCGATGCGATAGGAGGCAGCACAGGTGATTGCCAATCCTGCTTGTCGTTCTTCGGATTCGAGGGAACAGAGGTGTCGGTCGCATCCTCCTTTTTACCTGACTTGCCTTCACCCTCTTCCTCGCTTCCAACGAGTTTGGATGTCGTCATTCCTACATCCTTTAGCGCGGCGAAGACCGAGGCGCCTTTGAACGTTATCACCGTCCCCCCGTTGCGCGTCCATTCCTTCAACGCGTTGACTCCGCCCTGTCCGAAACCAGACATGTACCTGCCGGCCTGTCCATCGGGGAGAATCAGCACGTTGTACGGCTTCAAGGCACCGGCGCGAATGCTTCCGAAAGTCAGAGCGGTGAACTCGATTCCATATCGGTCAAGGGTCCACCAGAGAGATCCGTAAGATGTCTGACTGACACCTTCATCGGCGAGAACAGCGATTTTGGGACTCCTCAGGGAGACGACGTTCTCGCCGCCGATGGGAGTGTCACCCTCATCGCCATAACCGCTGTTTATCGCCGTGACCTTCACTCCGAGTTCGGTTGAGAGTTTGGCAACGGCATCATGGACCTTCTCGGAGTTCCTTGCGATTCTGACGACGAACGTTCCCGGTTCCCAATTTCGGCCACCCGCGTTCATGGTCTTGGTGGCGACGTTGACCCGGAACCCGTCTTTGAGGAGCCGGATAGCCATGGCACCCGCCCCGTCAGTCTCGTAAGGAATCACGTATGCGACTTTCGCTCGTCCCGAAACGTCCCCCTTTCTGAATTCATTGACCGTGTCACCTGTGACCGAGACCCCCTCCACAGATGAAGAGTCCTCTGTCCAATACGCTTCAAGGTCGAAGGCCAATGGAAGCGACCATGCCGTGATGTCATAGAAGCTGTAATCTTCCTTCTCGACTGATTTTCCTCTCATCTCGTTGCGTTGGAACTTCTCAACCTGTTCGCGAACGAAAGCGGCGTCCTGTGGAGTGTCCTGTTCCAGAAGACCCTTTATCAACTTCCGCTGGGGCTGATTGAGATCGATGACGATCGAGCCGGCTGGGAACGTCTTCTTTTCGGCCGGGGCATCCTTCATCTCGTAGGAGTGAGAAAGATTCGATGAGAAAGAGTTTTTCGCGATTCTTATCTCGACCTTGGCTCTGAGAAGTATCTCCAAGAGATCTGCCGCCTTGACTGGATCCCTGTCAGGGATGATGACGATCTGGCGGACCTTGTCCTTCTCAGCCATCGCATTTCGCCGGAAGTCGTAGAAGTCCTTCAAACGTTTTTCCCGGTGTGCACTGAGCGTCTCCAATGTAGTCATCGAAGCAACGAAATGCTTCGCGATCGAGGACCTGAATGTGACGATGGTCCCATCATCCCGAGTCCATCTGAGGCCCTTGTTTCCTCCACCATCGGTCTCGTAGGTCATTCCGATCGCGCCATTGAGTGAGGGGTACGAGTCCCAGTAACCAGGATAGAAGAGATCGAATACATCTCGTGCGTAGTAGGCCCAATTGAGGTCGTCGAATGCCGCGGCGTTCGCCCTTCCAAATTTATCGAGCCAGTTGTTTGTGACGGGCTGGGGGAGATTCGGATTGATGGGTAGAGCAGCGGGCGGAAAGAAGAACTGTGATGTCTGCCCGTGGTGGTCGACCACGACATGGGGATTCCAATCGAAGAAGGCCTTTTGGAGGTTCCTCGTCTCGGCCTGGGTCGCGGATATGTTGTCTCTGTTCAGGTCGAATCGATAGCGATTGAATCTTCCCCATATCGACCACGGTTCCCGATGCTCGAATGCGTTGCGATCCGCATTTCCCATCGCCACCGAGTTGTACCAGGTCGCAAAGCGCTCGTGTCCGTCGGGATTCTCTCCGGCAATGACGACGACCACCGTGTTCTTCAGAATGTCGAGCGTCTTCGGTTCGTTCGAAGCGGCTAGCTGATAGACGACCTGCATCATCGTCTCGAAGGATGCGGATTCATTTCCGTGAATGGTGTAGGCCATCCACGCGATCGCGGGAATGGATTGGGCTATCCGTTGAGCCTCGGCAGGCGATGTTGTGCGCGGATCGGTCAGCTTCGCGTTCGCGGCCCGGATCTCGTCCAAGCGGGCCATGTTCTCCGGAGAGGAGATGGCTATCGCATATTGCATCCGATACTCGTTGGTCAATCCGATCTCGAAGATCTTGACCCGATCGGGTGCGGCCTTGGCGATGGCCTCGATGACCTTCTCCATCTGCGCATAGGTCGTGTGCTGAACACCGACATCGTATCTGAGGATGCTCTGTGGACGCGGCACTTCCTGTCGGTAACCTCCGCGGGTGTAGAAATCAAAAGGAGCCTCTTCCTGTCCGAAAGCGGAAGAGAGGGAAGCGAGAACCACGACCATCGCGCAGAACAACAAACGGAAACGTTTCATCATTGATGACCTCGACGAATTGGATTTTGTTTCGGCTAGAGTTTAGTTCAGGTCCTTGGAAAGGCAAAACTTATCTGACAGACAACATCCGTTCGAATGAGGAACGAATGGCTCTCATCATTTCGGGCAACTCGCGCCTGATATCGACCAGTGGGAAGTCGGGAAAATTGTGCCTGATCGAGTCCGAAAGTTGCGAATTCGACAAGCTCAGGCGGGTTGAGCGTCCCTGGGATAGCCGCAACGAGTGATCGATTCGTGAAAAGACCTCATAGCCTGAGAGATGGGTCTCAAGGTCGTCGAGGAGATCCGCTCTGACCGCCTTCAGATTCTCAAGCGTCCTCGCTGTCGAGCGGTCTGCATCAACCTCGTCCACCCCGTTCACGAGTTGAAGGAATCTGGAGGCGAAGTAGATATCCAACAGGCCTCCTTTCCCATACTTGATGTCTACGGTGCCTGAGTCCATGTCGCGAAGTCTTTCCGCGGACAGGCGCTCTCTGATACGAGTGGTTTCCGCTGCCAGGTTCCCGACACTTTCCGACGCGGCTCTATCGAGGATGATGGTCCTCAATCTATGCTCAGTTCCTTCTCCCATCGATGTGGAACCTCCCGCACATCGGACCTTGAGGTAGGCGAGCCACTCCCAGATGGCGGCACGATTCTCGAAGTAATCGATTATGCTGTCGGCCGAACATGACATCGGACCGTTCTTTCCGTCCGGTCTCAGACGAAGATCGACTCTGTACATCTGCCCATCCCTCGTCACACTGGAGAGCACATTGATGAATAGCTCTGAGATGCGCGCGAAGGTCTCGGGTCGCGAGAGGTCTTGGATGCCGTTTGCAATCGATTCGTCTTGGATCAAGACCAGGTCGAGATCCGATCCGTAGTCGATTCCACGTCCACCGAGCTTTCCCAGCCCTAGAATGGCCAGCGGATGGCGGGAGTCAAGAGGGTTGGTGTTAAAGACTTCACTGGCGGATATGGTCAAGGCGCATTCCATCGACACTTCCGCGAGGATCGTCTGAAGTCTCTTGGATTCGTAATGGGATATCTCGCCCAGCACCTCCGCACTGACGATTTGAAAATGAGCAACGGTCCATGCCCGTCTCAGGGAGCTCGTTCTGGACGCATGATCCGAATCGCCGACGATCGCCCTGTTCATCCAATCTCTCAAGCCATCGTCAGACGAAAGTGTGGCTCTCACGCCCGAGGAATCGGGTTGGAACATCCAAGGCATCGCGATCAGCCTCTCCGCGAAGTGGGGAGCCTTTCTTGTCAATGACTCGATGAGCAGGGAATCAGTTCCGCTCATCCGCCCACCGAGAGTCTCCCTGAGAATCTTGAGCAACGACCGACTGGCGATGCTCGTTCCAGAGACGCGAGATTCCTCGTCTCCGACCGGATGCAACCCATGTTCTTCCGACTCCTCGACAGGAGACGAGAGTTCCTCCTCAGCCCGATCTCCGAAGATTCGTCTGAAGACGAGACTAACATCGGCGGTATGCCGGGCCGTTTCGGAGAGCAGCCGGCTGCGATTTCCCAAGCCCATCCTCCTTGCGACAAGCGATTGTTTGTCATCGTCGTCTGGAATCGTATGTGTCTGCAGTCCATGCTCCATCTGCAAAATGTGTTCGAGTCGTCTCAGAAACTCGTAGGAGTTCTTCAGAAGTATGAGCTCCTCGTCGGAAATGTGATCACGGTCACGAAGACGGCTCAGTGCCTTGATCGTGTGAGGGGAGCGTATCCACTTATCGTTGTTTCCATGTGCGAGTTGAAGGGCTTGGGCGATGAACTCGATCTCGCGGATGCCTCCCTTTCCGAGTTTCACGTTGAAGCCACGGGTGTTGATCTGTTCCTTGTCTATCAGTTCCTTCGATAGGCGCACATTTCTAAGGGCATCGTTGGGAATCTGATCGAGCGGATAGATGGAGTCCGATACCGCCGCCATGAACTCCTTGAACAGAACATCATCACCGGCACTGGCCCTCGCCCGAATCAACATCTGTCTCTCCCACGGTCTCGCCTCTTCCCGATAGTATCGGATGGCGTCTTTGAGTGAGATCGACAGTGGTCCTACTTTTCCATGAGGGCGCAATCTCATGTCCACCCGGTAAGCGGAGCCCTCGCCGGTCGAAGTCCCGACCAGCTTCACGACCGTCTCAGCGACCTTGATGAAGAATTCCTTGTTGGTGATCCTGCCCGACTCCCCTCCGCTCGTTTCCCCGTCGGCGTGATACAGAAACAGAAGATCGATATCGGAGGAGTAGTTCAATTCCCGCGAGCCGAGTTTGCCCAACGAGACAACCGTGAATCCAGAGTGCCGAAGGCGTCCGGTTCCGTCATCGTGAAGTGGTTTTCCGTAACGTCTCGTGATTCGGTTGAAGCTCTCTGAGAGTGCGAACTCCAGGATCGAGTCAGCTAGATGTGATATCTCATCGGTAGTCTCCGAGATGGTTACGAGCCTCTTTATGTCCAATAGAAACACCCGAAGGAATTCCCGGCGCTTGAATCTTGAAAGGGTCACTTCGACGTCGGAATCCTCATTCATCGAGAATGCCGATAGGGACTCCTTGAGTTCCTCCGTGGAGCGCGGGCGGGTGTCCGATCTCCTCTTCTCCAACCACCAGATGTATTCCGGGTTTTGAAGCAGTGTCGCCGCGAGAAGGGGGCTGAAGGAGGAGAGGGTCAGAAGGTCCGAAAGCAATCCCTCCCGGGTTGTGAGCTTCGACTCGATGAGAGGATTTCGGGAGACGAGTTCGGAATAAAAACGTCGCGCCGACTCCGGATCCGGAAGGGACCGCGTAATAGAATCGATTCTGGACTCTTCGGATTCCATGCCTTTCCTTGGTTCAGCCTTTGAATTTGTTTGAATCCAAACCGTATTTCCGGATCTTGTATCCAATCTTCCTCTCAGTCGAATCGAGGAGGCGCGCCGCCTTCGCCACGTTCCCCCTCGCCGACTTCATCGCGTCCTGTATCAGATCTTTCTCGAGCGCGGCCACAGCCGAATCGAGACTCCCGGAAGGAGCCGTGCCTGTTCCTTCCGCTGTCTGAAGTGACGGAGGGAGATGATGTGAGTGAATCACGTTCGAATCACAGACTATGACTGCGCGCTCTATCGCGTTTTCGAGTTCCCGAACGTTGCCCGGGAAATGATATTGGGTGAGCATGTCGATGGCGGGCGTCGAGATCCTGCGGATTCTCTTTCCATGCTCGTGTTCGTACTTCTCAAGAAAATGCTCCGCCAGGAGGAGGATGTCGGCCTTCCGCTCCCTCAGCGGGGGAAGGAAGATTGAGAAGATGTTCAATCGATAAAACAGATCCTCCCGAAACAGTCCCGATTCGATCGCAACCTCGAGGTTCGAATTGGTCGCCGCGATGATTCTCACATTGGCCCTTCTGGTATCGTTGCTGCCCAATCTTTGAAACTCCTTCTCCTGGAGCACCCGCAGCAGCTTCACCTGGGTCTTGAGTGGCAATTCACCGATTTCATCGAGGAAGATGGTGCCGCCGTCGGCGGATTCGAATCTCCCGATCTTCAACTTTTCGGCACCCGTGAACGCTCCCTTCTCGTATCCGAACAGCTCTGATTCGATCAGGGTCTCAGGAAGTGCGGAGCAGTTGACCTTTATCAGCGCCTGTTTGGCACGCAGGCTGTTGTAGTGGATCGCATTCGCGATCATCTCCTTTCCGGTTCCCGATTCTCCCCGAAGCAGTACGGTTGCATTCGACTTCGCCACCTGCGCGACCTGGTCGAAGACCAAGCGCATCTCGCTCGAGTTTCCTATCAGTTGGGAAAAATCATGTCTCTCCCGAAGTTCGTTCTTGAGTTTCGAATTTTCTTCCAGGAGGCGATTCTGTTCGGCGAAGAGGGCATTCTCCGTTCTTATGTGTTGAGCGAAGACCCGACCGATTCCCGGTATGATGGGAAGGAGTTGCAGGAGCTTCTCCCGACTCGAATCGATGACCAACAGAACTCCCGCCACCCTGTCACCGAGTTCGATCGGTGAATTCAGCATCCAACTCAGTTCGTTGCCTTCATCGGCGTCGCCCCCGATGATGTATGGGTCCGCTTCAGTCACCATCGGCTCCTTCCCGACCGTGAATTCGATGAAGGACCCCTTTGCGGCCTGCTTGTTGAGCCGGCGGAACTGCGTGGGGGAGAGGCCCTCGCTTGAAACAAGATTGAGGACGTCTTCTCCGTGTGGGAAGGTCAGAACTGCCGCCGCATCTGTCTCTGTTAGCTGGACCAGAAGTCTCGTGGCGCTCGCCAATGCCGACTTGCTCTGTCGGGGATCCGACAGAATGGTCAGCAGGGAGTTCAGGATTTGGAACTCGGGGTTCGGCATTTGTTACAAAATTGTAGGGCGATGATATTCCAAGAATCGAGATTCGGCAAAGAACTTCCAGAATCAGGACCGAGTTTGGGTGTTCGAGGAAAAGTCTGACAAAAATGTCAGAAATATGAGCTGAATATGACGGAAATGTCGGAATATTTCTATCTTCACAGACTTCACTGATTTTCTGAATCGAGCTTAACTCTTGTTTTTACAATGGTCTGATCGAGGTAAGGGCCAATGGCACGAGCTTTGCCATTAGGGTCTGCGTCGAGTCAAGCAGAAAGGAACAGTTTGCAGACCTTGGGGAAGATCGCTCTTCTGCCCTTTACTTCTTGATGCGGTTGCCGGTCCACGTGACCGGCTTTTTTCATTTCCAAGACAGGCTTTAGACTTCTTGCCGATGGTCGAACTCGTGACATTCGTCGTTCCAGAGTCCTCTCGAAAACAGAGACTGGACCAATTTCTGTTCGAACGATTCTCCACACTCAGTCGGATGTATCTCCGCGAGGTGGTCAGAGACGGTTTCTGCGAAGTGAACGGACGACATGAGAACAGGGGCTATGAACTCCGGCCCGGGGATTTCGTGGAAGTCCACGTCGACACGGATCGTCACGCGACCATGCGTCCGGAGGACCTGCCCATCAAGATCGTCTTCGAGGACGAACACCTGCTTGTGATCGACAAGCCGTCTGGCATGTTGGTCCATCCAACTGTCGGTGTCAGGAGTGGAACCCTGCTCAACGCTCTTGCCCATCATCTGAATCCGGCTCGCACCGAGGGTATATCGGAGCCGCTTGCCGTCAATCGGGCGGGTCTCGTTCACCGCTTGGACAAAGACACGTCCGGTCTCATCGTCGTCGCGAAGGAGAAGAGGACCCATCGGATACTAGCCTCCCACTTTCAGCGGAAATTGATCGAGAAGAAATATCTGGCGGTGGTCGATGGCATTCCGGAGTCATCGGGAATCATAGAACTCCCCATCGGTCGTTCGGAGGAGGAAAGAATCTGGAGAGTCGACGAGAGCGGCAAGGAAGCGACGACTGTTTTCAAGACCCTCGGATCTGCAGGGAACTACTCGCTTGTCGAGTTGGAACCGGTCACTGGTCGCACCAACCAATTGAGAATTCATCTTTCCGCCATAGGACATCCGATAGTCGGGGATTGGAAATATGGTGGCAGCGACCATTGTCGCCTCTGTCTCCATTCGAGTACGTTGAAATTCAAACACCCGGCCGATGGCCGGGTGCTGGAGTTTGGAAGTGATGTGCCCGAGGAGTTCCCCCGTGTCGCCTCAGGAGGTCATCGCCGACCGGCCCCGTAGAGTGGACGCCCGCTCATCTCACCGGTCATGGACTTGCCGTCGAAGACCAATTTTCCGTTGACTATCACATTCGTGAACCCTTCCGCATATTGGTGGGGATTTTCAAAGGTGGCCTTGTCGGTGACCGTCCTCTCGTCGAATATCACGATGTCCGCAGCGAACCCTTCTTTGAGGAGGCCCCTGTCGCGGAGATTGAAACTCTGAGCGGGTAGCGAGGTCATCTTCCTTATCGCATCCTCCAGAGTGATGATCTTCATGTCCCGCACATACCGTCCCAAGACTCGCGCATTGTTGCCATAACCTCTCGGATGCGGCACACCCGCTCCGAACTCGCGCACTCCGCTGTCGGCGGCGATCATGGTGAACGGTTGCCTCATTATGTTCTTTACATCCGCCTCGTCCATGACCATGTAGACCATTTGAGCGCCACCGGCGATGTACATGTCGAGAACCTGCTCGATCTGTTGGTTGACATCTTTGGTTCCGCGGACAATCTGGGTTATCTCGGCGATGTTCTTCCCGTTGAATGCGGGATTGGTGCGATAGCTCGCAACATAGGCGAAACTGAAGTCATCGAACTGTCTTTCGCGAAGAGAGTTCGCCATCTCCTCGACAACCTTCTTGCGTGTCTCGGGATCTGCGAGTCTGGCGCGTCCTGCATCCCGGCCACCTGCGACCACCCAGCTCGGGAGTCTCACATCCAAGGATGTCGAGGAGGCGGTGTAGGCATATTGATCGACGGTGACGGTGAGGCCCCTTCGACGTGCATCCTCCACAAGACCTATCGTCGTGTCCGAGGTCCCCCAAAGTTTCTTCGCTGAAATCTTGAAGTGCGAGATGCCCACCGGTATCTGGGCCTGCTCTCCGATGTCGATCGCCTCTTTCACAGCATCGACGACTCCGAGACCCTCGTCGCGGATGTGGGATGCATAGACACCTCCGTTCTCGCCTGCGACCTTCGCGAGCTCAACGACCTCGTCAGTCTTCGCGAATGTCCCCGGAAGGTATATGAGTCCCGTCGAGAGACCGAGGGCGCCATCTTCCATGCCCTTTCGGACAATCGAGTTCATCTCCGCCTGTTGCTCGGCGGTCGGAGTCACATCGTCGAGACCGAGGACCTTCGACCTCACGGAACCATGTGCGATTAGTGTTCCAAGATTCAAAGAAAGCGGCGTCGTTTTGAAGCGATTTAGAAACTCGCTGACATCCGTTGCCGACCCGCCGCAGTTTCCGGTGACCAGGGAAGTCACTCCCATCCGGATGAAGTTCTCCGCTTTCGGATTGCTGAAGATATCCTCGACGTGGGCGTGCACATCGATGAAGCCGGGAGCCACGATGTTGTTTCCCGCATCGATGACCTTTTTGGCATTGCCGATTCGGAAGGTTCCCACTTTGACAATTCGCCCGTCCTTGATCGCCACCGATCCTTTGAACCAAGGATTGCCGGTGCCGTCGACGATTCTTCCGTTGGTGATCACCAGGTCGTACTCGTGGTCGCCGTTCGCAGACTGTGCCACGGAGATGCCGGGGAGCATGATGGACAGCAGCAGAACGACAGCCAGTGGTTTGAGTAGAAACATTTTTCCTCCAAGCAGATTAAAGTTCACTTCCATGAATCGTGACGATAGACAATCCTTCCACCGACTATGGTGCCGACTGCGCGTCCGACAAAGGGGCTTCGGTCGAAGGGGCAGTTCTTGGACTTCGATCTAGATTCGGAATTGAGGTAGGTCCACTCCAGATTCGGATCGATGATGGTCACATCCGCGATGGCGCCACTTCTGAGAGTTCCACGATCCTTCAGCCTGAAGATCTTCGCGGGGTTTGTCGCGCACATTCTCACTAGACCCTCGAGATCCAGATATCCCTTTGAGATCAGTTCTCGGAAGGAAAGTCCGATCGCGGTCTCCAGACCCGTGATTCCGAACGGTGCCTTGTCGTACTCCAATGCCTTCTCGTCATCGTGATGCGGGGCGTGGTCGGTCGCTATCGAATCGATGGTTCCGTCCTTGATGCCCTCGAGTATCGCCTCCAGATGTTCTTGGGATCTGAGCGGCGGCGACATCTTCGTGTTGGTGTCGTAGCCCTCGACGGCTGCGTCCGTCAGCGTGAAGTGATGTGGCGTCACCTCACAGGTCACATTGATTCCTTCGTGTTTCGCGCGTCTGACCGCTTCCAGCGCGCCCTTGGTCGAGATATGGGCAATGTGGATGTGTGCACCGGTCTCACGCGCGAGCACTATGTCACGCACCGCATCGATTTCTTCAGCGAGAGCCGGCATGCCCTTGAGTCCCAGAAGGAGTGAGTACCTCCCCTCGTGCATGACACCGCCCGAGGAGAGCGATTTGTCCTCGCAGTGATCGATCACGGGAAGGTCGAAATCTCTCGCATATTCCATCGCCCGCCTCATTATCCCAGCGTTCGGAACCGGTCTGCCATCATCAGATACCGCGACGGCGCCAGCGGATTTCATCTCGCCCATCTCGGCAAGTTCGGTTCCGGCCGAGTCCTTGGTTATAGCCCCTATTGGAAAGACGTTCGCCAGCCCGGCGCGTTCGGCCTGTTCGATCATGTACCTGGTCAGCGCTGCGCTGTCATTGACCGGTTTCGTGTTCGGCATCGGGCAAACACTGGTCCAACCACCCGCCACGGCAGCGGAGCATCCACTCGCGATCGTTTCCTTATGCTCCTGACCCGGTTCCCGTAAGTGGACGTGAAGATCTATGAATCCGGGGGCGACGATGCGACCCGTAGCATCCAAAACCTCGGCCCCTTCGGGAATCGGATCGCCATGCGGAGTCAATCCGACGATTCGTCCATTCTCGATGAAAACATCCCTGCCGCTGTTCTCACCGGTCGAGGGGTCGATCACATGTCCGTTCTTGATTACTAATCTCATGATTGAAAACTATTCGTTTGAGGTGCTTCCTCCGGTCGAAAGATATAGAACCGCCATCCTGACAGCGACTCCGTATTTCACTTGATCCAAGATGAGAGAGCTCGAGCTGTCGGCGACCTCCGACGAAATCTCGATGCCGCGATTCATCGGTCCTGGATGAAGAACGATCGCATCCTTCCTCGCGAGAGCGAGTCGGTCCTTCGTCAAGCCGTAGTGTATGGAGTACTCGCGGAGAGTGGGGAAGTACGCCGAATCCTGACGCTCTCTCTGGATGCGGAGAATCATCACGACATCCGAATCACTGATCGCGTCTTCCACCTTCTCACATACTTCCAGACCACTGTCGACGAGGTGTAGAAACTCATTTGGCACCAGTGTCTTCGGTCCCGCCACCCGCACCGTCGCCCCCAACTTGGTGAGGAGGTGTATGTTCGATCTCGCGACTCGGCTGTGCAGAATGTCGCCGATGATGCTGACTCTGAGCCCCGAGATTCCGCCCTTATGCTCCTTGATGGTCATGGCATCCAGTAGCGCCTGGGTCGGATGTTCATTCGCTCCGTCACCCGCGTTGACTATGGCGGCACGGGAAACCCTCGCAAGTTGATGCGGGACTCCGGCAGAACTATGACGCACGACTATGCAGTCGGGCTGCATCGCATCCAGGTTCAGAGCGGTGTCCAGAATCGTCTCGCCCTTCGCCACAGAGGAGGAGGAGACGCTGATGTTCACCGCATCCGCCGAAAGTCTCTTCGCGGCGAGTTCGAAAGAGGTCCTGGTTCTCGTCGAGTTCTCGAAGAAGAGATTAATTATGGTTTTTCCACGGAGTGCGGGGACCTTCTTTATCTCTCTTGAGTTTATCTCGCGAAAGTTCTCCGCTGTGGAGAGTATGCCCTCGATCTCCTCTGCCGAGAGTTCACGAATCCCCAACAGGTCTCTTCTCTTGAATGGTTTTTCCGTCATTTGATTCAAATTCCCGATGCGGTCAAAAAAAAGACAAGGCCTCGACCTTGTCTCATCGCCTCTCGGGCTTCTCGAAAATCCATACAGCTTCCTGATCGTCGTACTCCTTCAGCATCACCTTTATGATTTCGCTTCGCTTCGTGGGAACGACCTTGCCTATGTAGTCCGCCTGGATCGGAAGCTCGCGATGCTCCTTGCCTCGGTCGATCAACGCGGCCAACTGGACCTTGCGTGGCCGACCGAAATCCATCAGCTGGTCCATCGCAGCGCGTATCGTGCGTCCGGTGTAGAGCACATCATCGACCAACACCACGACCTTGTCATCTATGTCGTGCTCCAGTTCGGTCCGATTTACTATCGGATTCGCTCCAACCGTCGACAGGTCGTCCCTGTAAAGTGTGATGTCAATGATGCCGTAGAGGGGCCTTACGCCCTCGATCTCCTCGATTTTCCTCGTCAATTTCTCTGCGAGGGGCACTCCGCGCCTTCGGATTCCGACGATGTAGAGGTCTTTCCCCCCGTGGTTCGTCTCGACGATTTCCGAGGCCAATCTCGAAAGAGCTCTGGACATGTCGTCAGAGTCCATTATCCGAGACTTTTCGATGAGTCCGAATTCATCAGCCATAAAATTTCGGCAAGAGTAGCAAACCGACTCTCAAAGTTCAAAGAATCTTCGTTTTCGATTCGCTGACACGCCTGACCTGCTTTATCATCTTGCCCATCCGATGGGTTACCTATATCGAAAAGTCATCCGACCGCTGATGTTCAGACTCGATGCCGAGACTGCCCACGATTTCGGTATGGCATCCCTCCGTCTCGGGCTGGGAGGTCGATTGCAGAGGGAATCAGCGAGGACTGTGTTCCGAGTTCCATCCTTCGTCCCGATAAAGCTCTTCGGACTCGAATTCTCGAATCCATTGGGGATGGCCGCGGGCTTCGATAAGAATGCGATGGTGGTCAACCAGCTCTCGGCGCTCGGTTTCTCCTTTGTGGAGACCGGAACCGTGACTCCAAAGGCACAGCCGGGAAATCCGCGACCGAGACTGTTCCGGATTCCTGAGGACGAGGCAATCGTCAATCGACTTGGCTTCAACAACGAAGGAGTTGAGCGTCTCGTCGATAGGATCTCCGGGATACGAAGGGAATGTGTGGTCGGCGTTAACATCGGGAAGAATAAGGACGTACCGATCGAAGACGCCCCGTCCGACTACCTCGCATGTTTCAAGGCTGTCAGGGGGATCGCGGATTACATTGTGGTCAACGTCTCCTCGCCCAACACTCCCGGTCTCAGAAATCTGCAGGCCATTTCGGAACTCGAGAGAATCGTCGACCCGCTCATCCATGAGAACTCCATCGGTAAACCGGTTCCGATTCTTCTCAAGATCGCCCCCGACATGGTGTCTGAGGAATTCGAATCCCTTGCTGACTTCGGGCTACAAAAGGGAATCGCCGGCCTGGTTCTGACCAACACCACCGTGACGAGGCCGGTTCAGGGAGGAGTGTACGCAGAACCCGGTGGACTCAGTGGTCGGCCACTCGCTGAACTCGCCGACAGGGCAATCAAGACGGTCTTCCGAAGATCTTCGGGAAAGCTCCCGATAATCGGCGTGGGTGGCGTGTCTTCTGGAAAGGATTTACTGAAAAAGTTGAGGTTGGGGGCTTCGTTGGTCCAAATCTACACGGGTTTCGTCTACGGCGGTCCTGGTTTTCCAAGCGAGGTTCTGCGGGATTTGAGGAATTTGATGGAATCCGAGGGGATTTCAGACACGTCGGAAGTCATCGGTACATGGGCGTAGACCGCGAGGCGGCAGGTTTGACAGAGGCTGAATGCCAACTATAATTACGGTTTTGCCCTTATAGGTATTTGAAATCCTGTATCAGCAGTCGAAATGAGAGTCCGTTTGGAAGATTTGGGCATCGTCCCCAGCAATTTCAGGTTCGAGCTCGATTCCGCCTCCGAAGGCCTCATCGATGTGCCGGGGAGGCCTGTTGGTTCCGTACACGCAGACTTTCAGGCCAGTCGGGATGGTTCTTTGATTCGAATCGAGGGAAGACTGTCGGGCACTCTTGAAAGGGAATGCTACCGATGTCTCAAAGCGGTCGCCAACGACTTCGATTTTAGGTTCGAGGCCGGATTCGCACATGAAGACGTCTTTTCCGAGCAGGCTGAGAAGGAGCTCTCGAAGGAAGACCTCTCGATATCGGTCATGGAGGGACAGGAGCTGGATCTCACGGAAGTCGCCAGGGAGCAACTCTTGTTGGCGCTTCCGGAAGCGGTTCTTTGCGATGATGGCTGCGCAGGTCTCTGTGAGACCTGCGGAAAGGATTTGAACGTCGCTCCTTGTGAGTGTGGAGCCGACGCTGTCGACCCCAGATGGAAGGGGTTGGAAGATTTGAAAAGAAATTTAGGAAGTTAGTTTCAAGGGTCAAGACCCGAGGTGGTTAGATATGCCAAATCCAAAACGAAGACATTCGAAATCGCGCACACGCCAACGCCGAGCCCATGACGCTCTGGCGATTCCGCAGTACTATATCGATCAGGAAACTGGTGAACCGAAGAAGCCCCACAGGGTCGATCCGAAAACCGGAGTCTACAAGGGTCGTAAGATCATTGACGTCAAAGAATCGGAATAGTCTGATGTCCAGATTCTGATTCTCCTTGCCCGCGTCAGCGGGCATATTTCATAAGAGGACCAGTCACCACCGTCATGCCACATAACGCCGGAATATTGGGAATGGGTCATTCATTTCCCGAAGGACTTCTTACAAACGCCGATTTGGAGCGCATCGTCGACACGTCCGATGATTGGATAACCTCGCGCACTGGAATCAAGCAGCGCCACAAAGCCGCAGCAGAGGAGTACACCTCGATGTTCGGGACGAGGGCGGCGAAACAAGCCCTCGAGCGATCTGGTGTCGCCCCAGAGGAGATCGACATCATCATCTGCGCAACCACCACTCCAGACCAGATAATGCCATCGACCGGGGTTCTGATTCAGGCCCAGATCGGGGCGGTCAACGCCGCAGGCATGGATGTCTTTGCGGCCTGTTCAGGGTTCATCTACGGAATGACGATGGTCGAGTCCATGATCAGGACCGGGCGAATCCGATATGCGTTGGTCATCGGGGCGGAAGTGTTGACCAAGTATGTCGATTACACCGACCGTTCCACATGCGTGATCTTCGGAGACGGTGCAGGGGCCGCGGTGCTGGGACCTGTTCCCGAGGGCGAAGGAATCCTGGCCACCAAGATCCGTTCGGATGGTCGCTATGAGGAACAGTTGTACTGCCCTGCCGGCGGCACGAAGATGGGAACCTCATATGAAACGATCGACCAGGGAATGCACTTCTTCAAGATGAAGGGCAACGAACTCTTCAAGGTTGCGGTTAGATCGATGTCGGACATTTCTGCCGAAATGATTGCGGCTGCCGGATTGACCCTCGATGACATCGACGTTGTCATTCCCCATCAGGCGAATCAACGAATCACCGACGCTGTTGCGGAGAGATTGGGCGTACCCTCAGAGAAGGTGATTTCCAACATCGCGATGCATGGCAACACCTCTGCCGCTTCCATTCCCATCGCCATGGACGAGTGCATCCAGAGTGGAAGAATCAAGAAGGGAAGCACCGTCCTTCTGACTGCCTTCGGCGGTGGTGTGACTTGGGGCGGCACCGTCATAAAGTTCTGACTCTCGTCTGCAAGGAGATGGAATCATGACTTCTCTAAGTGAAAACAGGTCTTCGGGAAACAAGATCGCATTCGTCTTCCCCGGGCAGGGCTCCCAGTTCGTTGGAATGGGCAAGGCGATTTTCGATTCCTTCGATTCTGCCAAGGCGGTATTCGCTGAGGCTGACACCGCCCTCGGTTTTTCTCTTTCCAAGCTCTGCTTCGAAGGCCCTGAGGAAGAGTTGGCTCTCACGGCCAATACCCAGCCCGCGATACTCACTGCATCGATAGCGGTTCTGCGTGCCGCCCAAGAGCATGGAATTCCCAGCCCGGACTATGTGGCGGGTCACAGTCTCGGGGAGTATTCGGCTATGGTCGCGGCCGGGGGGTTGTCGTTCGCTGATGCCGTGACAACAGTCAGGCAGCGAGGGATGTTCATGCAGGAAGCAGTGCCTGTTGGCGTCGGCGCGATGGCTGCGATACTCGGAGCACCGCTCGAGACGATTCAAAACGCCTGCGAGGAGGCGGCCCAAGGGCAGATATGTTCGGCTGCGAACATCAACAGTCCAAACCAGATTGTAATCGCCGGTGATGTCGATGCAGTCGGACGCGCGATCGAACTTTTGAAGGAGCGCGGCGCGAAGAAGGCCATCCCGCTGAATGTTTCCGCCCCATTCCATTGCGGCCTCATGATGCCGGCGCAATTGAGGCTCGAACAGGTGCTGAACGGGATCGAATTCAAGTCGCTTGCCATTCCTCTCGTCGAAAATGTTTCGGGTAAGGTCAACAAGGACCCTGAGAGAGCCAAGGCGGCATTGATCGACCAGGTCTCCTCACCGGTGAGATGGGCGCAATCGATCGAGAACATGATCAATGATGGAGTGGGCACTTTCGTGGAGATAGGTCCCGGCAAGGTCCTGAGCGGTCTCATCAGGCAGATAAACAGGGATGTAAGATGTCTGAATGTCTCGGACCCTGAGAGCCTGGGCGAAATCTCGGGCGCATTGTGATAAATCCGGATTTTTGGGTAACCTAGGGGTCGACCCTAGAGCGGTTGAATAATCTTTACTTTTACAGGAGAAGCTATGTCGGATATTCAGGATAAAATCAAACAGATCATCGTCGATGAACTTGGAGTCGAAGAAGGTGAAGTCACAGAGAATGCGAGATTCATCGAGGACTTGGGAGCGGATTCGCTAGACCTCGTCCAGCTTGTCATGAAGTTCGAAGAGGAATTCGGTATCGAGATTCCTGACGAAGATCAGGAGAAGATCCAGAGCGTCCGTGACGCGTACGCTTACGTCGAGAAGCTCAAGGGTAAATAGTTTCCAAAAGCTCATTGGACGGCTCCTTCGAAAGGAGCCGTTTCCTCATTTTTCCTTCCAGTCTGGGAGAAGCCTATGAAACGTCGAGTAGTTGTGACCGGAATCGGTTTGGTGACCGCGTGCGGCAACGATGTTCCGTCGACTTGGGAAGCGCTCAAGAAAGGTGAGAGCGGGGCTGCGCCGATTGCGAGATTCGACACGGAGAAGTTCGATGTGAAATTCGCCTGCGAGGTTAAGAACTTCAATGCAGAGGATTTCATCGAGAGAAGGGAGGCGAGGCGCATGGGGGCCTTCACCCACTTCGCCATCGTCGCATCGGATGAGGCCATCAAAGACAGCGGTCTCAAAATCGATGATTCCAATGCCGAGATGGTGGGAACCTACATCAGCTCTGGGATAGGCGACTTCTGGGCGATCGAAAGGGAGCACGAAAGACTACTTGCCGGAGGACCGAGCAAGGTCTCACCCTTCTTCATTGTTTCCGCCATCGTCAATCTCGCTGCTGGTAACGTCTCGATAAGGCACGGAGCAAAGGGACCGAACTCGGCGACGGCGACTGCGTGTGCCGCAGGCGCGCACGCCATAGGCGACAGCTTCAGGTTGATCGAGAGAGGTGATGCGGACGTGATGATCTGCGGTGGGGCCGAATCGGCCATCACCCCGATGTCAGTCGCGGGGTTCGATTCGATGAGGGCTCTATCCCGGAGAAATGACGACCCGAAGACAGCATCGCGACCGTTTGACCGCGAGAGGGACGGATTCGTCATCGGAGAGGGCGCGGGCATTCTCATCCTCGAGGAGCTGGAGTTCGCCAAGGCCCGAGGTGCGAAGATCTATGCGGAAATCGTCGGCTATGGCATGAGTGGCGATGCGTTCCATGTGACGATGCCCGATGAGACCGGCTCGGGTGCGATCAGGGTCATGACTCGAGCCATCAAGGATGCAGGCATCGAGCCGACCGCGATCGGATACGTGAATGCCCATGGAACCTCGACTCCCTACAACGACAAGTTCGAAACATTGGCTATCAAGAAGGTTTTCGGAGATCACGCGACGAAGCTCGCGGTGAGCTCGACCAAATCGATGACGGGACATGCGTTGGGCGCCGCAGGTGGCATTGAGGCCGTGATATCTGTTTTGGCATTGAAGGACGGAATCCTCCCACCGACCATAAACCTGGTCAACCAGGATCCCGAGTGCGATCTGGATTACATTCCCAATGCGGCCCGCGAAGAGGGCGTCGACTTTGCGCTTTCCAACAGCTTTGGATTCGGGGGTACCAACGCCTGCCTTGTCTTCAAAAGATGGCAGGATTGACGGCGGGTTCATCCCGCCTCTTTTTTTGGTATATTCATTACTGAATACCCATTCATTTCAAAATGAATTGAAACTCTCAAAAAACTAGGTTGATCATATGAAGATTATTGTTTTGATGAAGCAGGTCGCCAACAAGGACGCGGTGTTGCGTGTCGGTGCCGACCAGAAATGGATAGATGAATCCAACATCTCACAGCAAACCAACGAATCCGATGGTTACGCGCTCGAGGAGGCGCTGAGATTGAAGGAAGCCAAGGGGGGCGAGGTGATTGCCTGCACTCTCGGGTCCCAGTCCGCGAAGTCTGTTTTGAAGGATGCGCTCGCCCGTGGGGCTGACAGGGGAATCCACATATTGCACGATCGAGTGAACACTCTCTCACCGTTTCAGATTGCCAAAGCGATTGCGGACGCGATCAAGGATGAGAAGGCCGATCTGGTGTTCGGGGGTCTGCAGTCAGATGATGCCAGCTATGGTCAAACCGGTGTGATCCTCGCCGAACTCCTTGGAATTCCCCACGCGACGATTGTCATCGAGGTCGATCGCGAGAGTGCTGGTGACGGAATCCGGGTCAAACGCGAACTCGAGAGCGGATGGTATCAGTGGTTCAAATACCAACTGCCGTCACTTCTTACGATCCAATCCGGAATCTCCCAGATAAGGTATGCGTCCCTGAAGGGAATCATGGCCGCAAAGCAGAAGCCCATCGCCGAGGTGACTCCGGTTATCGAGAGCCCTTCCGGCATGCAGAAGATCGAGAAGGTGTATCTTCCGCTCAAACTGAAGCAGACCCAGATCCTCGGTGATGGAGATGCGAAGAGGGGTGCTGCGGAGCTTGTCGAGAAATTGAAAACGGAGGTCCGTGTGATCTGATTCCACGTCAGATCTCGGAGGAATGAATTATGAGTATTTTGGTTTTCATCGAACACAAGGACTGCGTTCTCAACAAGACTTCCCTAGAGGCGATTGCCGCCGCGCAGAGCATAGGAAGAGATCTCGGACTCAAGGTCTCGGCGGTCATCCCCTGCGGAGGCCAGTGCCCATTGGCCGACGAGATAGCGGGCTACGCGTTGGACCGCGTCATTGTGGCGACCAACTCGAAGCTCGGAACCTACACGCCGGACGGCTACGCCGACGCATGGTCGGAGGTCATCCGAAAGGAGACTCCCGCCTATGTCGTCATGGCCCACACATATCAGGTCCGTGACTTCGCTCCCAAGGTGGCGGCTAGATTCGGCACCGAACTCGTCGGAGACTGCATTCGATACGCGAACAATGCGGGAAAACTGACCTTCACTCGAAGGATCTTTCTCGGCAAGCTCGATGCTGACATGGGCATCGATGGTGAGGGCACCAAGTTCGTCACCTTCCAATCCGGTTCCTTCCGAGGTGATTCCGCAGAGAAGGGTGCAGCCTCTGTCGAGGTCCTCGCTGTTGAGGTGGCCGATCCCAGGATGGTTCCCGAAGCACCGTTCCAAGAAGCTAAAGCGTCAGTGGATCTCTCCAAATCTGAGGTCATCGTCGCAGTGGGTCGTGGAATCAAATCCCAGGAGAATCTTGTTATTGCCCAGCAACTCGCTGACGCGCTAGGCGCGGACGTCGCGGCATCCCGTCCGATATGTGACTCGGATTGGTTGCCCATCGACAGGCAGATCGGGTCCTCGGGACAGACGGTTGCTCCGAAGTTGTACATCGCATTGGGTATCTCGGGAGCTATTCAGCACATCGTGGGAATGAAGAACTCGGGAACTATCGTCGCGATCAACAAGGATGCAGAGGCGCCTATCTTCGACATAGCGGATTACGGAATCGTGGGGGACCTCTTCGATGCGGTTCCCGTGTTGATCGAGGAGATAAAGAAAGCCAAGGCCTGAAGCCGCGGAAGGGAACTGAAAAAAGGGCCATCATTTGATGGCCCTTTTTTCTTTGATCCGAGGATGTTCATCGGGTCGCGGCGACGATTGCCGCCTCGAAGATTTCGAGGGCGACATCCGCATTCTCTCTGGTCAAGATAAGCGGTGGCGACCATCGGATGGTCGAGGCACCACACCCGAGGATGATGAGTCCCCTGTTGAAGCATTCCATCTCGATGCGGTCTCTGAGCTCAGAGTCAGGCTTGAGGGAAGTCCCATCGGTCACAAACTCGACCCCGAGCATCAACCCGTGCCCCCGGACATCACCGACCACCTCGTGTCGTTCTTTGATTCCCAGCAGTCCCGCCTTCAAGTGTTCACCGACAATTGCAGCATTGGCGACTAATCCGTTTTCCAACAACTCGATCGTCTTCAGGGCGGATGCGATGCAGACAGGATTGCCACCGAAGGTCGACGCGTGCGCTCCCTTGTGCCAGGACATCAAATCGGCTCTTGCCACACAGGCCCCGATGGGTAGTCCCGATCCGATGCCCTTCGCGGTGCAGATTATGTCCGCATTCATGCCCTCGTGATGCTGCAACGCAAACATCTTTCCGGTGCGACCCATGCCGGCCTGAACCTCGTCGACAATCAGGAGGATTCCGTGCTCATCGCAGATTCTTCGGATTTCCTTCATGAAGAGTTTCGGCGCGGGGACGTAGCCGCCCTCGCCTTGGACCGCCTCGATGACGATGCCCGCGACCTCCTCTGGCGGAGTCGTGGTCTTGAACAGACGATTTTCAATCCAGTTGATCACGTCCTTCGATACCGTGTCCGGATCCGAAGGCATGTCGTTGGCAAAGTGTCTGAAGGCATTCGGATAGGGAGCGTGGACGACATCGAGTGCCTGTCGCATGAATCCCATTCGCTGCGCTGCTTTCGAGGACGTTAGTGAAAGGGCGCCCATGGTTCGACCATGGAACGACCCGAAGAACGAAATGAATTTCTGTCTTCGGGTGTTGTACATCGCCAGCTTCAGCGCCGTCTCCATAGCCTCGGCGCCGGAGTTGGCGAAATGTGTTTTGCAGTCTCCGGCTATAGGCACTATCTCGCTCAGTTTCTTTCCTAGAGCGGGCATGTGGCGGTAATAGAAGTCCGTCCCGCACATGTGAATGAGTTTCGAAGTCTGCTCGGTGATCGCCTCGACGATTTCAGGATGGCAATGCCCCGTGGAGCAGACCGCGACCCCTGCGTTGCAGTCCAAGAACAGATTTCCATCGACGTCCTCTATCCAGACGCCGTAGCCCCGTTCGGCGACAAGTTTGTAATCGGGACGCGGATAACTAGGTGTCACCCATTTGGCATCGGCTTCGATGATCTCCTTGGCGTTCGGTCCCGGCAGTTCTGTTCTGATCGATGGTCTCGTTAACTCATTCGCTGTTTTCATTTTCTTCTCCTTCCCTAAAGCTGGGTGGTCAATGGCCTGTTCCACTGATTGGATTTTCGTGCTTTGGAAGGGGACGTCTAGTCGCCCGCGAAGAGGCTGGGACGATTGGCATCCGGGCGAAGGTTGTGGAGGGATCTTTGGGTCATCCGTCAGAATGATACTTTCAAAAAGTTGTCTTTGTGAAGAGCGGGCTTTTGGAAACGGAAAAGGGCAGGGAATTAACCCTGCCCTTTTCCATATCCCTTAGCGGGAACTGCTTACTTCTTTTCAGCAGCGGCCGGGCTGGCAGCGGCGGCCGGGCTGGCAGCAGCGTCAGCAGCCGGGCTGGCAGCAGCGTCAGCAGCGGGCGAGGCCGGTGCTTCCGGAGTAGCGGACGCTTCCGGAGTTGCTTCCGGGCTAGGAGCCGCTTCTTCTGCCTTCTGGCATCCCATGGCGAACAGTCCCATCGAAAGGACCATTGAAAGAGCAATAACTTTCTTCATTTGTTTAGATTCTCCTGTCTTCTTCAAAGATTGTTTGAGTTCAATTTAACGTTGCCTCAAAGACAACGAGATACCGAACAAGCAATAAATAAACCGCAATATTCGGAACCTTCGCCAATATAAAGACCTAAAATTCAATAGTCAAATCAAAAATAAGGAAATCTGCAAGGTCCCGTCATGCCACTTTTGGGTGCCAGGCTCGGGTCGGATTAGCCCCTGCTTTTGGCTCTGTGAGGGGCAGGGTGGACATCGGGGCATACTAGAGGCAGAATTTCCAGAGATATCTGATGAAATAAGGGAATTTATGGCTTCAATATCATTTTTTGGCGGTGTCGGGACGGTCACGGGTTCGAAGTATCTTTTGGAATCCGGGGGAAGCAAGGTTCTCGTCGACTGCGGCCTGTTTCAGGGCCCCTCAGAGCTTCGCCAAAGGAACTGGAGGGACCAGTCCTTCGACCCGTCGGGTCTGGACGCGGTCATCATCACTCATGCGCACATCGACCACACTGGATATCTCCCGAGGCTGGTCAAGCTAGGATTCAAAGGTCCGGTGTTCACCTCGAATGCAACGGCGGATCTGCTGAAGATCTTGCTGCCGGACTCGGGAAGGCTGCAGCAGGAAGAGGCTGATTATCGAAACCGACACGGACTCACTAGGCACTCGCCGGCTCTACCTCTTTATGATGAGTCCGACGCGAAGGAGGCTTTGAAGCTTCTTCGTCCCGTTGCCAACAACGGTCATCCCGTTGAGATATGTGACGGTTTCACTGCATCCTTCATGGTGGCGGGTCATATTCTCGGCGCGAGTCTTGTCCTGGTCACCATGAGTTCAGGTGCTGAGCCCATCAAATTTCTTTTTTCCGGCGACCTAGGGCATTACGACCAACCGATAATGAAGGACCCCTCACCCCCGCCTCAGTGCGACTACCTAATGGTCGAGTCCACTTACGGCGATCGAACTCATGGGGATGAAAGGTCAGGTGATTTACTCGCAGATGCGATCAAGGAGGCTACCAGGCGCGGTGGTCCGATTCTGATTCCGGCCTTCGCGGTCGGCAGGACTCAAGAGATTCTCTATCTGATTCGCGAATTGGAGGATCGATCCCTGATTCCGTCCCTGCCGGTCTTTGTCGATTCCCCGATGGCGGCACAAGCCACAGTCGTCTACAACAGATGGACCGAGGAGCATGATGAGGAGTACGCCTCGATTCTCGCAAGAAAGGTGCATCCGCTCAGAACCGATTGGATGAGGACGACAGCCACGAGAGAAGAATCGAAGAATCTCAACACCTTGAAGGGACCTCGTATCATCATCTCCGCCTCGGGGATGCTGACCGGGGGAAGGGTTCTCCATCATGCCATGCGAGTTCTCCCGGATCCCGACGCCACGATCATCTTCGTGGGATTCCAAGCCGCGGGAACGACTGGTCGTAGAGTCGTCGATGGTGAAAGAGAGGTGAAGATAATGAAGCAGTGGTTGCCCGTCCGATGTCAGGTCCGCAGAATCGAGGGTTTTTCAGCTCACGCGGATTGGCGCGCTGTCATCCGCTGGCTTGAGGGCTTGCCCGAGCCTCCCAAGAAGGTCTTCACAACCCACGGTGAACCCGCCGCTGCCGAGGCCATGGCTCAACACATCAGAGACCGCTTCGGTTGGAACGTTGTGATTCCGTCACTCGATCAGGTGGAGGTCCTCGGTTGAATCGAGAGCATTTGCGAGCCTCTTTTGCATCGTTTAAACTCACGTTTTCAAAAGCAGACATCAAATTTTTGGAGCCAATGCATTGAGCGTATTAGTCGATCGAAACACGAGACTCATCGTCCAGGGAATCACGGGCAAGGAAGGGACCTTCCACACCAAGCAAATGGTGGAGTACGGAACCAACGTCGTCGGAGGCGTGACTCCTGGCAAGGGTGGAACGACTCACGAGAACATAGCGGTGTTCGACACGGTCAGCGGCGCTGTAGAAAAGACGGGAGCCAACGCGTCGGTCATCTACGTGCCGCCTCCGTTCGCAGCAGATGCGATCATGGAAGCCGCCGATGCTGGACTGCCTTTGGTGGTCTGCATCACCGAAGGAATCCCGGTTGCGGACATGGTGAAGGTCAGGGAATATCTTGCAGGCAAGAACACTCGACTCATCGGACCGAACTGTCCGGGTATCATCTCTCCGGGGAAATGCAAAATCGGAATCATGCCCGGTCACATCCATAAGGAAGGAAGAATCGGGGTTGTTTCCCGTTCTGGAACCTTGACATACGAGGCCGTTGGCCAGTTGTCATCAATGGGTCTCGGGCAATCGACCGCAATAGGAATCGGGGGAGACCCGATCATTGGAACGAATCACACTGACGCCCTTGCGCTTTTCGAGCAGGACTCCGAAACCGATGTCATCATAATGATCGGTGAGATAGGCGGTACAGCGGAGGAAGAGGCTGCGGAGTTCGCGAGGAACAATGTCAGTAAGCCAATCGTCGCCTTCATCGCTGGGCAGACGGCTCCTCCGGGAAGGAGGATGGGGCACGCCGGAGCGATAATCTCCGGTGGAAAGGGAACAGCGGCTGAGAAGATGAACGCGCTGACTGCGGCCGGTATCAAGGTCGTCGAATCTCCTGCTGAAATCGGTGCCGCGGTCGGCGAGGTGCTGAAGGGCAAGTAAAATCAAAAGGAAATTTTAATTGAACCATGAGCAATCTTACATTTGGAATCATCAAGCCCGACGCAGTGGCGAAGGGGCATTCAGGGAAGATAGTGGATCGCATCATCGCCGCGGGGTTCAAGATTCGCGGCATGAAGTTGATTCACCAGACGCGTGGTCAGGCGGAGGGTTTTTACGCCGTTCACAAAGAACGCCCCTTTTTCGGAGAACTTACTGAGTTCATGTCGAGCGGACCATGCATAGTGCTTGCCCTTGAGAAGGAAAATGCCGTGCCCGCTTGGCGCGAGTTGATGGGTGCCACAAACCCGGCCGAAGCTGCTGAGGGGACGATTAGAAAGGAATTCGCGGGTTCCATCGGGGAAAACGCCGTCCACGGTTCGGATTCTGAGGAGAATGCGGCGATCGAAATCGCGTACTTCTTCAGCAAGTTGGAATTGGTCTAGATCTCGGAGTGGGAGGAGTCCCGCTCCATTGAGTACCAGGAGAACAGAAGAGATGTCGTACTTGAGTGAAGTCATCAACTCCACGGTTGCGGTGATCAAGGGCATGCGGAAGACTCTGTCTCAGATTCCCAAAGAAAAGTGGACCGTGCAGTACCCTGATGTCCCCGTAACTGTTCAGCCGAGATACCGAGGGCAACATCTCCTTCATGTGGACGAGAATGGCAAGGAGAAATGTGTGGCATGTTATCTCTGTGCCGCCGCCTGTCCGTCGGATTGCATCTACATCGAGGCACAGGACGATCCGCGCCCCTACGAGGAGCGCGTGGGTCGTGATGAGAGATACGCCCGCGTCTACAACATCGACTACGGTCGCTGCATCTTCTGTGGCTTCTGCGTCGAGGCTTGTCCGAAGGATGCCATCACCCATGGGTACAACTTCGAGATTTCCGTTTACAACCGGGCCGATCTTTTGAAGACGAAGGATGACTTGCTGATAACAAAGCAGAAGCAGTCGAAGAACTATCGCGTGGCTCTCTCCACCGAAGATGTCGATTCGGAATACAAAGAGGTCTGAAATTCCAGGCGGATGATGAAAGCCCCGGGCAAATGTCTCGGGGCTTTTTCTGTTTGAGAGCAATGTGGTCGATTGGGATATACTTCTCGACCATGAGACCACAGAGGTTTCCATCCACGGAAAAGGGGCGGCGTTTTGAACTGCTCGCTCTCGGCATCAGGGACTTTGCCGGTCTCAGGAAGCCCACCGAACCATTGGACCCCTTCGCACTGGCGACCTATGCAGGTCTTCATGTCGCCGACTTCGATGCGATCAGGTCGGTCATTCCTCGAGAGACGCTGGGTCTTTTGCTGGCCGCAGGGAGCACTGAGTGGTCAGGTGGTGCGATGTCGAGGCCACTACCCGATGGAAGGAAGCTGATCATTCTCAATCCCACCCACTCGCGGTCTCGACAGAGCGCTACTCTCATGGAGGAGATCAGCCACATATTCCTCGGGCATAGACCGAACAGATTGGCGCGACAGTCAGAAAATGGAAACGTCGTTGCGAGGGATTACGAGGAGTCTATCGAAGAGGAGGCATACGGAGTCGGAGCGGCCGCTCTGGTGCCCTATCAGGGACTTGTCTCCTTGATGGATGAGGGTCTCACCGCCGGTGCGATCGCAAGACACTTCGCGGTCAGTCGTCTCCTTGTCCATTTCAGGATAAGAGTGTGTCGCCTTTCCGAGACCTATACGCTCTTCAACAGGAACTGGCGATAGTCCGATGATTGATGCCCGATAGGTTTTGGTCTAACCTTGCCCCTTGATAAGAAAAGATTCCCAGATGAGCGAAGAAAATCGTCAAAGTTCAATTCCTGACCCGTCTCTGACGGTGGTGGACAAGTTGCGGATGCTCCTTGAGATCACCAAAACGATTTCTCGGAGTCTCGACCTAGATGAGGTGCTGACTTTGGTCATGGACACCCTCGGAATGCTCATCCCCTATGATGCCGCCGGAATCTACTTGATCGACAGGGACCGTGGCAAGGAAAGCAAGAAGGTATTCAAGTCCAAGGCGGTCCGAGGTTACGAAATCTCCTTCGAATTGATCGAGCCCAGACTCAAGATGGGTGAGGGATTCATAGGCTATGTCGCACAGACAGGTCACCCGATTCTTTGTGGAGATGTGCACTTGGACACCAGGTACTTTCACGCGAGGGAGAAGACCAGGTCCGAGATGGTCGCGCCCATCATCGCCAATGACACTGTCATAGGCGTGTTCGATCTAGAGAGCGACGTGCTGAATGCCTACTCGGAAGATGACTTGAAGGTTTTGCAGCTGCTAGCCTCCCAGGTGGCCATCATCATCGAGAAGGTGATGCTCCACGAGCAGCTGGTCGAAAAGAAGCGTCTTCAGGCTCAGCTCGAGACAGCGCGGCAGGTTCAGCTCGCGCTGTTGCCGAGCGATGACCCGAAGCTCAAGGGCTTCGACATAAGCGCCTACGTCTTTTCAACCGAGGACGTCTCGGGTGACTATTACGATTGGGTTGAGATTTTTGAAGGTCAGATCGGGATCGTCGTTGCGGATGCGGTCGGCAAAGGGATTCCTGCGGCGCTGCTCATGGCATTTCTCAGGGCGTCTTTGCGCGCGGGAGTTCAAATCGGTTATGCCCCTCACATCGCTCTCGCCAAAGTCAGCAATCTCCTTTGGGATTCGGTCGAATCCCACCAGTTCATAACTGCTATTCACGGAATCCTCGATTCAACCAACAGAACATTCGTCTTTTCCAATGCCGGCCACAATCCTCCTGTCGTCATCTCGCCGAACGGCACTTACAGATTCGTGGAATACGGAGACCTCCCATTGGGGATGTTCAAGGACATGCGATATCACCAACACTTCATCAAGATCGAGAAGGGAGAGGCGCTGGTTCTCTATACCGACGGCCTCACCGAGGCGATGAACGAAGAGGGGGAGGAGTATGGACGTGACCGGTTCGCGAGGAGACTGTCGGACGGGATGCGGCTATCAGCCCGAGAGATGATCGACTTCGTTAGAAAGGATGTAGCTGATTTCACAGGGAAGAAATTTCTTGCCGATGACGGGACGCTCTTCGTCATCAAAGGTGACTAAGGGATTCTCAATGATTTCGTGCCGACTCGCTCACCGAGTCGCCACTCGGCACGATTGAGCTCCGATAGAGGTCCATGTCCAAGACTCCGTCGCTCTCCCCGAGCTGATACCCATCGAACCCGAACGCGCCTAAAGCCTGTGCGAGTTGCTCTTGGTTTTCCAGAAGAAGAGAGGCGTGAAAGCCGTGGATTCCGCGGATCTCGATAAGCCTCTCGATGACCTCGAGAGGTGCGAAGCATGTGACTGGGTCCCGGAAAGTCGCCATTTCAATCTTTGTTCCGACATCAGCATAGATACCGAAAATCCTCAGGGAGTTGCTTTCGTTCCTGATTGTCTGCAGAAAAATAGTCTGCAGAAAATCTTGAACAAGCACGGCCAAAGGATTAAGCTTTGGTCACAACTTATTCGGAGGTTCCGCCCATGAAGAGATTTCTCCCCATACTTGCAGCCTCGATTTTCTTGGTTTTGACCGCCATGGTCAGCGAGGGCATCTCTCAGCAGAGAGGTCCTAGAACTCAAAGTTCCGAGAGTTACATCATTTCAGCCAAGGCCGGGGGTGTTTCCTTCTCCGAGGGAGATGTCAGACGGATTTCAGGTCAACAGGGCGGACGTCCCGTTGCAAGGAACGACAGACTGGAGGCCGGGGAACTTCTCGAAACATCTGAAGGGAAGGCTGAGGTGCTTCTCAATCCAGGTTCGTTCCTTAGGATAGGCCCGAATTCCAAGATGAGTTTCATCTCGACCTCCGTGGAAGACATTGCGATTGAACTCAAGAGTGGTTCCTTCATCTTTGAACTGTTTGCAGATGATGACTTCAGTGTATTGACGAAGCTTGGCAACACTGCAGTCAGACTTACAAGAACCGGAGTCTTCAGAGTCGATGTGAGGGAAGACGGATCTGCCTCTCTCGCAGTGGTCAAGGGCAGGGCGGTGATCGGCTTCGGCATCTCTGAACTGCGTTCGGGCAGGGTCGCCTCGTTTATTGGTGACGAGGTCAGAGTTGAGAAGTTCAACAGAAATCGACGTGATCAGTTCGACAGCTGGAGTCAGAATCGGGCGAAGGAGGTAGCTAAGAACACCGCTCGACTCCAGACCAAGGTGCTCAGGGAATCAATGCTGAGTTCCTTCGACATGGGAAATTGGAATTTCCATCGGACTCTGGGAGTGTGGGTCCAGGATTACCGAACAGGTCTTTGGAGCTTCCTGCCATTTGGCGCGGGATGGTCGTCGCCCTACGGCTATGGTCTCGGGCTGGACCTCTGGTACCTCAATCTTCCTTTCTATGTTTATCGTCCTGGACCGCAACCGACCAACAGGCCTGGGACTCCGTCCCCAGCGCCCAATCCGACTCCTGGCAATCAGCCAAGAACGGGTGGTGATTCCGAGGGAGACCGAGGTCCTGAACCCGAAAATCCTCCGCGTCGGACTTCACCGATGCGACCCGATGCGGAGATTCCTGCATTTCGTAGATTCGAGATAAATCAGAGGATCTCAGGAAACGACTCGACGACGCCCCCTGTCAGAATCGATAGAGATGGCGGTGGGTGGATGCCAGGAGATCGTCGATCGATGGGACCTGCCATGGATTCATCGACGGTAATGCCTGGAGGGTCGGTGCCTTCCCAGGGACCGATCGGTCCTGTAATTCAGTCGCAGCCCGGAGTCGAGCGACAACCGAGTGGAACCCGAGGAGGCGGCGGGGAGAATCTACCTGTCAGAGACAATTAGTCAAACAAGAGGGACCTTCGGGTCCCTCTCACATTTACGTGAAAAGTTTTCCGATGATGGTGGGCAGCGGCTTGTCCTCGCCAAGTATCTGATCGGGGAACATCAACAGGGACACTACCTGAAGAGAGTTGAACACCAGGTGGATTATGAAACAGGGCAGCAGACTGTCCGAGATGTTTCTCATTACGGTCAGGAAAAGACTCAGAGAGAGGATTATTCCGATTGTAGTGAAGCTGGGCCAATATTGCGGTACGTGCACAAGGGCGAACAATGCGGTCACTGACACCACTGAGAAGATCGTACCGTGGGATTTTTTCAAAGCTGGGAAGAGTACCCCTCGGTAAACCACCTCTTCGACGAGAGGTGCGGTGAAGATAGCAACAAACGAAACAAAATATATTGCGTCAGGGGACGATCTCAGAAGTTTCAGGAAATCGTTGTCCTCGGGCGGGAAGAGAGTTGCCGCCACAGAAGCCAAAACAAGGAAGCCGATAGTCAGAAGAATCGATATCATCGGTCCGAACTGATTCCATCGCCAGCCAAGCGTATCCAGGAAGCCACCCGAGGACCTGCGTCTAACCAGCCACCACGCCACCGCCAAAGTCAGAAGATGTGCGGGAAGGATTCCTGCGATCGAGGCGAGAACAACCGATGGGTTTTCAGAGACATTCCCGCCCCCGCCTTGTTCGCTGGCCACGATGAACGGCATCGCCACAAAGATCGGGATCACCAAGACGAAGATCACGCTCAGGACCCATAGCAAAAGAGCCTCACCGAGGGACCACGGGCGATCGGGTTGAAGCCGGTTAGGAGCACTGACAGGGGACGGGTATTCCATAAGCGTTTCAGGTGTCGGGCTAAGGCCTCGGGGGAAGTGTAGTCGAGACGAGCGGATTGTTGAAGCATATCATCGGTCTTGAAAAAAAAACGATTTCCCTCTAGTCTGTAAATCCGTGGAGCCACACGGAATCCAATCCTTAAAAAAATCAACGTTAGCGGTGATTCCCGCTCGTCTTCTCTCCACCCGACTCGAGAGGAAACTGCTTCTTCCATTGGAAGGAGAGCCCATCATCGTGAGGACGGCTCGTCGCGCCGCCTCAGCCGAAACGGTCGATCAGGTGCTGGTTGCAACTGACGACATGGAAATCGCCGAAGTGGTCCAGCGTGCCGGATTCGAGGCGGTGATGACTTCTGGAAAACATGCTACCGGGTCGGATCGCATCGCGGAGGCGGTCGAAGGCAGAAACTTTGATGTGATCGTGAATGTGCAGGGTGACGAGCCCCTGATTTCGCCTGAAGCAATAGATTTGACGGTCACCGCCTTGGTGGATTCCGGATCTGATTTCGCCACCACCTGCGAGCCCATGGCATCAGCCGAGGATGTGATGAATCCCAATGTGGTTAAGGTGGTCGTCGGAAGGGATGGATTCGCTCTCTATTTTTCGCGTTCGCCGATTCCGTTTCCGAGGAATGAGGCGATCGGGGCGGGGGGGCTCAAGGAGGCTCTCACCACCGACCAAAGCCTGGTGCCGAGGTTTAGAAAACACACCGGACTTTATGTTTTCACCCCTCTCGGACTGAGGTTGTTCACTGAAATGGAGAGAGGAGACCTCGAGATCGCTGAGAATCTGGAGCAGTTGAGAATTCTCGAGATGGGACACCGAATCCGCGTGGTTGAGACAGCGGACGGGTCAATCGGAATAGACACAATCGAAGACTATGAGCGTGTCAGGAGATTGGTCGGCGACATGTAGAGCTTGACGTAAGGAATCGGCAAAGGAGATCAAATGACAAAGTTTATTTTCGTAACGGGCGGTGTTGTGTCGAGTCTGGGCAAAGGGCTCGCTGCGAGCTCTATAGGCTGTCTCCTCGAATCGAGAGGCATGAAGGTTCAGATGATGAAGCTCGATCCCTACATCAACGTCGATCCGGGAACGATGTCGCCCTTCCAACACGGGGAGGTCTTCGTGACGGACGATGGAGCCGAGACTGACCTCGATCTGGGACACTACGAAAGATTCACCCATGCAAAACTTTCGCAAGCCAACAACTGGACCAGTGGTCGGATTTACCTATCGGTGATCGAGAAGGAGCGCAGAGGCGACTATCTTGGCAAAACCATTCAGGTGATCCCGCACATCACCGACGCGATAAAGGAGGCTGTCAGGGTTGTCGCTGACGGTCAAAATCCAGATGTGTTGATTGTGGAGATCGGGGGAACTGTCGGCGACATCGAATCCCTCCCGTTTCTGGAGGCCATCAGGCAACTCGGGAACGAGGTCGGCAGGGAAAACGCGATGTTCGTACATGTGACGTTGGTTCCCTACATTGCAGCTGCCGGAGAACTAAAGACCAAACCCACTCAGCATTCAGTGCGTGAATTGATGGAGATCGGTATCGCCCCCGACGTCCTGCTCTGTAGGTCCGAACGCCCGTTGTCCCTCGATCTCAGGAAGAAAATCGCGCTTTTCTGCAATGTGAGAGAGAACGCAGTGATTTCCGCCCTGGATGTCGAGACCATCTACGAAGTGCCGTTGGCGCTCCACGAGCAGGGCCTCGACGAACTGATCGTCGACAGTCTTCAACTTAGGGAGAGTTTTCCGGCCTCTGATCTCAGGGATTGGCGGAAGCTTGTCTCCACCATCAAAAATCCGTCATCAGGTTCGGTACGAATCGGTATCGTCGGTAAATACGTCGAGTTGGAGGACTCATACAAGTCTTTGCGTGAAGCACTGACGCACGCCGGGGTGGCGAACGACCTCAAGGTGAATGTCACCTGGCTCGAGTCTGAAAATCTCACCGACGAGAATTACGAGCAGGAGCTCCGCGATTACGATGCGATTCTAGTTCCCGGAGGCTTCGGGAAGAGAGGGGTGGGCGGAATGCTCAAAGCAATCTCCTATGCTCGGAAGTCGGGCACACCCTATTTCGGCATTTGTCTCGGAATGCAGACCGCATGCATCGAATTTGCTCGAAACGTCTGCGGAATCAAGGATGCTGACTCCACAGAGTTCGATACTGACACGTCCGACCCCATCATCTTCAAGCTGAGGGATTTGGTCGATGTCGATGAACTCGGTGGAACCATGAGGCTCGGGGCATGGGACTGTGAACTCAAGGACGGAAGTCTGGCCAGGAGCGTGTATGGCGGTCGGAAGATGATTTCTGAGAGGCATCGTCACAGATTCGAGTTCAATCCACAGTACAGAGAGGCTCTCGAAGCTCAGGGCCTTGTGTTTTCGGGGGTATCCAAAGATGGGAAGTTCGTTGAAATGGTCGAGCTTCCAAGAGAGGCGCATCCATTCTTCATTGCTTGCCAGTTCCATCCGGAGTACAAATCGAAGCCGCTTGATCCTCATCCGATTTTTGTGGCCTTCGTCGCGGCGGCGATGGCGAACCGCCTTCATTCTGAAGGTTCCGGCGCGACCGGAATCAAGAATGAAGATTCTGAAATGTTGGACGAGGTGATCATCACTGATTGATGAAGTCGACACCGTTTGCTCTAAGGACATCTCGGGTATAATCGTGACATGAATCAACTTCAGACTTTCTCTGTGGGCCAGGCACATTTCGGCGGCAAGGAGCTGGCCTTCATCCTCGGTCCCTGTGTTGTGGAATCCGAGAAGCATGCCTTGTTCATGGCTCGGGAAATCAAAGATATCTGTGACTCCGTCGGGGTCGCCTTTGTTTACAAATCCTCATTCGACAAAGCAAATCGGAGCTCCTCGGAAAGTTTCAGAGGGCATGGCATGGAATCGGGATTGGAAGTTCTCGCTCAGGTACGGTCCGAAGTCGGCGTTCCTGTCATAACTGACATACATGAGCCATGGCACGTCGAAAGGGTCGTGGGGCATGTCGATATGCTTCAGATTCCGGCGTTTCTCTGCAGGCAGACCGACCTGTTGGTAGAGTCCGCAAAGAGCGGGCTTCCCGTCAATGTGAAGAAGGGCCAGTTCCTTGCTCCCTGGGATGCAAGGAACATAGTAGAGAAGTTGCGCTCGGCCGGTTCCGAAAAAATTCTCCTAACCGAGCGCGGGGCGAGCTTTGGTTACAACAACCTCGTGGTTGACATGCGAACCTTTCCAATCATGAGATCTTTCGGAGTCCCTGTTGTATTCGATGTGACACACTCGCTTCAGCTGCCTGGAGGTTTGGGCAAGGCCACGGATGGTCAGGGAGAATACATCGAACACTTCGCGAGGGCCGGAGTCGCCTGCGGCGTCGATTCTGTGTTCATGGAGGTTCACGACGATCCCTCCAGGGCTCCTAGTGACGGACCGAACCAGCTTCCTCTCAATCGTCTTGAAAAGTTGCTGAACAAACTGAAAGCGATCAATTCGCTAGTCAAAGATTAGAAATCAGGCATTCGTATTTCGAGGTGCGATGAATAGAAGATTCTTCGGAAACCTGGCATTGATTGGGTTCCTTTTGCTGGTATCTGTCACCAACTCGCACTCCCAGGCATCTCAAACCTGGCAGGTTCAAAAATATGACATCGCGGTGGATCACTCCGCTGCATCGGCTCAGCGAGCCATCGATGCCTCTGCCACTCTTAGGTTGCGGAACATCGGTGCGTCCAATGCTTCAAGCGTCACGCTCCGACTGTCTGAAGCGGCTGAGGTTTCAGGAGCGAAGGTCGGCGCTGAATCAAGAGAAATCATCAGGTCGCAGGAAAAGGTCGGGTCTGCAACGCTTCAGCGGATACAACTTCGGGTTCCCGCGGTGCGTCCTGGGGAAGAGATCACGGTCGAGATCGCGTATCGCCTCAAGGTTCAAGAAAACGGCGCTTTGATGGCGTTCTCCGAGCGCTCCTCGCAGTTTCTGCCTCTTTCATTCTGGTATCCGACGCCCAACAGCTGGTTCTTCGCGCGCGGGGCAGATTTTGCACCCACTACCATTTCTTTTCGCGGTGTCGGCGAACGCACATTTCTTTCAAGCGGCGATGCGCGGTCCTCCGATTTCAATTCCGAGCTGAACATTCAACCATTTTTTGTAACGGGCGAATGGGACAGGTTGGAGGTGGATGGGAATGAGTTCTTTGTACCCAAAGGAATCAGGCCTGATGAGAGAAGGCTGGCTGAGAGCATACTCATGTTCGCGGCCGAGGCAAAAAGCTTCATGGCGGATCGGTTGGGTTGGAGTGCTAGGGAGAAGCTTCGATTGATTTCCGTACGTCGCGGAGGTGGGTTTTCCTCCGGAGGTACGATTCTTCTCGATGATGTCGCAATAAGAAGGGGCAGAATAGACTCACAGACATCGGTCTCGGTTTCCGAGGCTATCGTCAGGATGTATCTGTCGGATGGTTTGAGAATCTTTGGAGACGGCCACGGATTCATTCGCGAAGGACTGCCGAGATTTCTTGCGACTGAGTTTCTCGAGAAGAGATTCGGCCCTGAAGTCGCTCGGGCAGAGCGACTCAGACAACGGAATGCCTACTCATCAATCGCGAACCGGGACGGTGCTCTGACACAACTTTCCCCGCTCGATGACATCTATTTCAATTCGTCTGCGAACAAGGGGGCAATGATCTGGAGACTTCTGGAGCGGGATTTGGGAGAGAGGTTCGTCCTGCAAGCGGTCTCGACGGGAAGGAAGAGCGGTCTTCTCAGCATCGGAGGGTTGCGGGATGAGAGACCGGATTACGGCAAGTCATTCACCTACCTTTTTGATCAATTGACCACTGGGAATCTTCTGGTTGGAATTCCGCAGATATCTCCTGGTCGAGTGACAGTGGCCTTGCGTAACACCATGCCGATCCAAGTCGAGACCAATGTCCGGTTGGTGGTTGAAGGCGGTCCGGACGTTGATCAGATGGTGACGATTCCAGGCGCTTCTTTCGGGCAGGCTGTTTTCGATACGTCGAGACGGCCTTTGAGGGCAGAGATAGACCCCGAAGGATTCTTCATTCAGAGTGATTATTCGGATGATGTCGCCCCAAGAATCTTCTCGGAATCAGATGTCTTGTTGATAATCAAGAGACTGTTCGACCGACAGGAGTTTTCTCAGGTCGAGACCTCAGCAGGCGAAGCCTTGAAGACATATCCTGAGATGGACGAGGTCAGGGTCTTCCTTGCCCGCGCGCTTTTGGCACAGAACAAGCTTGCAGAAGCTGAGAAGGAGTTCAACACCTTGCGGACGGGACTAGTGACTTCTAGGTCTGTGTCGTGGATGTATCTCGGGTTAGGTGAAATCCAAGAAAGCAGGGGACAGTCAACGGAAGCCCAAATGTTCTATGAGCGCGCGATTCGCGCTGACGGAGAGTTGGGAGCAGTTTTGCTTGCACGTCGTAGACGCGCGAATTTGGTAGGCTCTCCCTCCAGCGAGGAATCGTTGCAGAGATTTCTGCAAGACTTTGACCGAGCAGCGGTTTCCAATCGGAAATCGGAGCTCGATGCCATGATTTCCCCAGGGGAATCTGTCAGGTTCTCCTCTGGGATTGCCGGTCAGGCTCAGCAGTGGTCGTCATCTATAATCTCCTACGATCGCCTTTCTGATGGAGTTGTGTTGGTAGAAGCAAGATTGTCGATCAAACTCCTGAATCGGAATCAAGAACAGGGTACTGCAATCTTCCGGCTGATAAGGGTCGGTGCTGGTTGGAAGATCGATGGAATCGAATTTTTTGATGTCAGATGAATACACGAGAGCCAATCATGAATGAGGAATTTCTGAGAGCGCGTGCCGCTCGAGTCAAGTTACTGTTGATGGACTGCGATGGCGTGATGACCGACGGACGACTTTACTTCAATTCCGGCGGAGAGTGCATGAAGGTTTTCAATGTCCGCGACGGGCAGGGAATCAGTGATTGGCATCGGGCGGGATATCGATCAGGTGTTATTTCAGGTCGGGGCTCAAGTGAGATTTTGAGACGTCGCATCGAGGAACTGGGAATGGAGTTTCTCATCACGGATTCAAGGAACAAGGGGCACGACCTTGAACGAATCCTTGGGGAGACGGGTTTGGTGGCCGACGAGGTCGCCTTTATCGGGGACGACACCGGGGACATCGAGGTCCTCAAACTCGTTGGTTTCCCGGTGGCCGTTGCCGACGCCGCTGAGAATTTGGGTCAATTCGTCATTTTTCGAACTGAAGCCCTCGGAGGAATGGGGGCTGTTCGAGAACTGACCGACCTCCTTTTGACCCTCAAGTCTTGAACTCGAATGGTTCAGAAGAGTATTTGGGGACAGTTTTTCAGTGGTTTTTGCGATTATCGAGTTCTTCTCTCATATACCTCCTTTCCCCGCTTGACATTAAATCGGTATTGAAGCAATATCC